>BBPE01004368.1_pt3 | contig 33190 bp, 36 predicted proteins | sample 1344301 | NCBI WGS metagenome assembly BBPE01 (sample SAMD00019089, study PRJDB2971) | groundwater metagenome | isolation source: The Cedars highly-alkaline
ACATACTATTTACTTTAAATAATACTTTAATTTATGGATAAGAACGTATTAAAAAACATTTTAGATAAAGATAAACCAATTAAAGAAAAAGTTTATTTAGATAAGGATATTTACGAAGAAGATATTCCAAAAAGAGATGGTTTAATTGAAGTAAATAATAAAGAGCTATCAACTCGAAGCGGTAGAATTTTGTTAAACGGATAATAAAATGAGTGAAACTTTAAAAAAAAGATTAATAAATTATAAAAATGAAAGTTTAAGTCATAAGAATAAAAATGATTTATTTTCTTTTAATGATATTGTAAAAAAATCTACTTATATGAGGGAGGATTATGATTTTCCCGATGATGATATGTATGTCGATTACGACTTAAGTGAACAACAAACCGAAGAACCTACTTCTACTCAACCAGCAACACAACCTACCGATGAAGTTTTGCCTGATACTACTAATGATGAACAACCGATAGAAGCCGCTCCTGAACAAAATGACGATGTTGTTGGTAATTTAGATTCTCTCACACCAGCACCAACAGTTGGTGCTGGTTTACCTTCTCTTGGAGGCGAATTAAACGTTCCTACAACTTCTAAATCTTCACCAATAAGCCCTCCTGCTGTACCGCAACCTTCACAACCTAAAAGCGTTATACCTACTTCTTCAGAAGAAATTATAGATAACAGATCTAACGATAAAATTGAAAAAAAATTAGAACAAGTTATTAATTTAAATCAAAACCAATTTTCAGAAATACAAGAAAAATTTACTAGTGCAATTGAAAATATTGATAATCTTTTTTCTAAATTGGCTTTGACTTTAGAAAAAATTGAACAAAAAAATGAAAAGAAAGAAGAAATTATTAATTCTTCGTCATTTCCTTTCATTAACCAAGCTTCTAAACCTGACCAACTCGAATCTGAATACGCTTTTAACAATTTAAATCGTAAATCGAATTTAGATTTAAATTCAATCGCACAAACACTCATGGACATTTAAGTATTTATCTTAAATGACGCAAAGAAAAGTAAAAAACTTGGGTGTTTATCGACCAAAATTCGGGTTAGAAAGAATAGAAGAACTTTTTTCTTCTATTAATCCCAACGGTACTTTCGTTCCCCCATCAATTAAAATAGAAGACATAGATTTAGCAGTTTATTCTTTTTTTGAAGAAAAAGAAGAAGGTGCTATAATATTACCTTCTACCGATAAAAGAGTACCACTCATATCTGTTGAAAACGAAGAATGGGCCGAATACGCTAAAAGTTTTGATATACAAGATGAAAATCTTACTCTCAAATTACCTTTTGCTTCTTTTGCTAGAAATGGAGTACCTTCTTTTGGTACTAGTGATATTACTAAATATAATTTTCCAGAAGGCTATAAATTTGTTTATAAAAAAATCCCTAGATTTGATGGAAGCAATTATTATTTAGACATTTATAAAATACCACACCCTACTCCTGTGGATATAAAATATCAAATTAAACTTTTTACTTATAGTAGATTTGATACTAATACGTTAGACGAGTTTTTTATTAAAAAATTCAGTGCTAGACAATATTATGTATCAGTTGACAATCATTTTATGCCTTTAATAGTTGAAAGTTCTAATAGTGAAGATAAATTATCAGATTCAAAATCTGATAGATACTTTATCCATGTTTATAATCTACTTTGTAAAGGGTATATTTTAGATGAAAATGATACAGAGCTTGTTGAAAGTATTAGGTATAAAACAGTTAATATTGTTTCCTCATGATAAATTACAGATTTCCGAATACTCCTAATACTAAAGATTTTACTTTAGGGTTAAATGAAGATATAGAGATATTTTCTTCAGAAGATGAAAGTTCTATTTTTTTAAATTCTGAAATTGAAAAAAACATTAACAAATCTAAAGATTTAGAAACATTATCTTATAAATTAAATACTAATACTACTTTTGCATTTTATTTTGCTGAAATTGATTATTTTTCTAATAGTTTTGTAACTTCAAATCAACACACAATAGCAGATTTAAATACATTAAATTTTTTTAATTCGTACATAAAAATTGAATTATACGATTCTTTTATTAGAAATGAGCAAAACTTAATAAATTCTACGATTATACCTTCTTATGAGTTTCAGTCGATAGAAGAATCGGGAATAAACGCTTATTACCCTGTTTTAAAGTTTGGATCTTCTAATAAATATAATTCGTTTGATATACCCTTTTATGTTAAAAATGACATTATTACTAAGCTTTACGGAAGAATAACGTACCACAACGCAAATACAGGTAATATAGTTCGTTTTACTCCCAACAGGTATGATGATAGCTTAATAAGACAAAACACAGTAGCGCCAAGATTTTTTCCTAATGTGGATAGAATTAGTAATTATAATTCAAAAATAGATTATTTTGAAGTTGACTTAAATCATTCAAACCAATCATGTACTTTTACCGTTACACCTTTTTTTATAAAAATTTTTACAAATGTACTAATACCGGAGACTAATTTTTTCCAAACTCTTGTTTTTCATCAAACTTTTTATTTAACTTGATATTTTTTTGAGATTCTATAATTTCTTTAGCTAATTTCAAATTTTTATTTTTTTCTGTGGTAATCCAAATTTCGTTATTCACGTAATAAGGAATAATAATTTCATTTAAAATTGGAGACTTTTTATTAGTAATGTTTTGTATTCTTTTAAATTCTGATAATTTATTTTTATCCTTTGAATATCCCTTCATGTACGAAGGGTCTATACATCCGTGAACGGTTATTTTATTTTTACTTTCTCTAAATTTTTTCTGATATAATAAAATAGTTAAAGGGCTACAATAGTTTAAAAGGAAATAATGAATTTTAGTTTCTTTATGAAGTGAATAAAATTCATTAACTTTAGAAAAATAAAACATATCTGTGTGTAACACAATTGATTCTGGGTTATGATTATTAGAATACCCACTAAATACCTTTTCAAATATGTTAATTTCTTCTTTTAATTCGTCTAAAAAAATATTATTTTGTTTATAAGTTGTTATATTTTTATTTATTTTTACGGATTTAAAATTTTTAAAAAATAAATCATAAATTATTTGTAAAGAATTTTGATCGTCTTTTAACCATTTAAATAATTCGTCTATCTTACACAGATCTTCTTCATGATTTTTGTATTCTTTAAGTAGTTTATTTTTATAGTTACTTAAAATTTTTTTTAAATCTTGTTTACTATCATTTTCGTAACATTCTCTGATTTCTAGAATAATTTTTTTGTCCATTTTAGTAATTAAAAAACCAAAGGATTATTTGTATCAACAAATATTTCGTTACTTATTGTAATAGAAGTTGTAGAAGCACTTAAAAAAGTAGAAGTAAAAGTTTTTTCGTTTATTATTCTCATTCTATATTCTTGACAACACCCAGAAGTAGGTAATGAGGCAAAAAAGTTTTTAGTGCCTCCCGAATAAGGTATTATAATTTCGTTTAAGATGTTATCATACAAATTATCGCTAAAGTTTGTAATTTGCAATTTAAATCTTCCCCTTTCAAAAAAATTTATAGGTTTAGATAAAGACCAACCTATGATCGGATTTACGGTAGAAAAACTTCCCAAATCGACATTTTGATCTCCAATTTGAGTCGGAGGAGCACTACCATTAACTAAATAAAAAAATTGAATAATATCGTTTTGCCTAATTGAAATATTGTTTGAAAAAGTGACAATATTAGGTGTTTGTACTATAACTGAATAATCTAAATTGATTGTTAATTTTTGACCGTTTAAAAATATGACAGATTGCGCCATATTGGTGTTTATTAAAACGGCACTTGAATTTAATACAAATCTGTTAATATCAGTATTAAAATAGATAAAATCTAAATTTGTCGGGGTATTACCAGTCAATACCGGTGTGGAATTATTATATACGTAACTTACGTATTTAACATCTCCGCTAGTTTTGATATATGTTGCAGTTACAACATCGTTTCTTAGTGAAGACGCTACAGTCCCACCAGTTAAAAAAAGAAATCCTAAATCATCTTCAATAAAATCTAAATTACGTGTCAGTGTAATACCGTTTAAAGACAATCCTACATCTCCCGCTGGGAAAAAGGAAGTATTAAAGACTGTTTGAGATGACTCTATTACTGGCAATCTTTCGTTTATGAGTTCTCCATCCGGTGGACTTAAAAATGATGAGTCTATAATAAAGCTAGGTTTTTTAGCGGGTTCAAAAGTATAAAATATGTGTTCTAAAAAAGGTTCTAGTTGGATAGTTGTCCCTCCGCTTGTAGATGACTCAAAAGTGTCTCCTGTGAAAAAAGAACATATAGATTTTGTTTTAGCACTATAAGAAAAGAAAAGTTTAATTAAATAATCACTATCAATAATAAGATTATTTTGATTGATATCTGCCGATTTGATTAAATCTCCATTTTGAAAAGAAAAACCAGTAAAAAAATAAGGATTATTTTCAAAAGAATTTAAAAATGTGTTATATCTATAAACACCTATTCTGACATTTGCTGTTTGTGATGTAAAAAAAAGACTATCCCCGGTAAACTGAAAGTTTAATTTGTGACTACCACCTTCGTTTTTAAAAGTGTAAGTACTACTACTTGGAGGTATTATAGTTTGAAAAGGCGATGTCGGTATAGTACCCCCTGTGAGGTTAAAAATAGGTTTCGAAATGGTAATCAAATCAGAATCGTACTTTAAATTAACTTTATTGTTAACAGAAAGATACGTATATGACTGAAAATCGAAGCCTACTCGGTCACATATTTTTTGTCTCATCTCTTGTTAAATATTGATCTTTGCGTTAAAGAACACGATCTTTGTAACATCTCTTTAAAAGAATTACTTAAAAAATGAAAATAGCTCATGTATCAGATATACACATACATAAAAACATTACTCGGCTTGAAGAATATTTGACCGTATTCGAAAATCTTGTTAGTGAGCTACAAAAATGCTCACCAGAGTTGATTGTAATTACAGGCGATATAGCGCATGACAAGTTAAATCTTCAAACAGAACAGATGAACTTGATAGTTACTCTGATTCGTAAATTGTTAAAACTTGCTCCTATAAGATTTATCAGAGGTAATCATGACATGAATGTTCTTACGCCAAACCGCGAAGATATAATGACATTGCTTACTACGATTATCGACGATCAAAGTTTAGTTTATCTTAATAAAACTGCTTTGATTGAAGATCCTTTGTACTCGGATATCGTTTGGGCCGTCTGGCATCACCCAGAAAAAATAGGCCCTTGGACAGACTTTACCCAAAAAGACCCTTTAAAAACGTATATCGATTTATTTCACGATCCTGTTCAAGATTGTAAATTACCTTATGATATAAAATTAGAAGGATTTAGACCTTATATTACTACAGATAAATTTTTAGGAGACTTAGCTTTTTTTGGTGATATACATAAGTATCAATCTTTTGATAACGCTAAAAAAGCTTATGCTGGAAGTTTAATACAACAGAATTATGGAGAAGAATTAACTGGACACGGTTTCATATTGTGGGATTTGCCCAAAAAGAGTCACAAATTTGTAGAGGTAAATAATCCGTTTGGTTTTTATAATCTAATAGTTGATTCAACTGAAAATTATAGAAAAAATAAATATGATTTTAAACAATATCCTAGAATTAGATATATATGGAAAGATTATCCTAATAATTACACTTCTTCTAGACAAAAAGAAATAGAATCTTTTTTCAACGAATTTAATCCTATTGAATTAAATTGTAAAAAAGAACCTCTAATTGACAATAAAGAAAAGGCAATCAGAGAAGAATATTTTGATAATATTAGCAGTAACGAAACACAAACTCGCATTATTCGGGATTATCTAGAAGAGAGAAAATATGATAACTCTGTTATAGAAGAGGTTCTTAATGTAGATAAAGAAGTTTCTATCAAACTCGCTATCGTCGATAACGGCTGCTTAGGTTTAAAAAGCGTAAAAATTGAAAAATTGCTAATTAATAATTTCATGTCTTATGGACAAAATGTAGAAGTTAATTGGCAAGATATTCACGGCCTTGTCGATTTAAATGCCCCTAATAGATCCGGTAAAAGTACTCTGTTTACTGCTTTATGTTGGGGCTTGTTCGGTAAAACACTTTATACTGGTACAGATAAAGAAAGTGTTTTTAACACTGTTTCTCAAGAAGATAAAGTATCGGTAGAAATATGGTTTACAGTCAATTTAATTCCTTACAAAATTACTCGTAGTATAGAACGAAAAAAGAAAAGAGACGGAGGATATTCTTATTCTTCAATTCAACTACACTATTCTTCGATTACCGAAGAAGGAGTAAAAGAACTAACTGACGAAGATCGATTAAAAACAGATAGAATCTTAATTCAAAATCTAGGAACTTATGAGGATTTTGTTAGGAATAATCTTATTACAGGAGATATTCTTAACGATTATATTTCTGCAACAAATTCCCAAATTACTGATGCGGTTCTAAAGGACATGGGTATAGGCTACTATGAGAAAAAATTGGAAGCCTTTAAAGAATTTAAAGAAGAAAAACTTAAAGAATTACCTTCGTTTAAACTTGACATAGACTTAACTAAAGAAGAGTTAGACGAATTAATCAGGGAAAAACAGCAAATAGAACTTTCTATTAGTAAAACTCAAGAACAAATAGTAGATAAGGAAAATAGAATTAAAAAAGGTAATGAATACAGGGACGAATTGCTTCAGAAACTTCACCCCATAGATAAACAAGTATCTTCTATAAATGTAGATCAACTGGTGATAGAAATTGACGGTTTAGAAAAAGGTAAAGAACGACTGGTACAAGAAAAAGCTTTAGTAGAAGCACAAATCGCGAATTTACCTATGTCAGATTACGATGTTAATGTACACAAACAATTAGAATTGGAATTTAAAAAACTTCGTCAAGATAAATTAATAATAGAAAACGATATTAGATCAAATGATAATCATATACAAAATATTCAATCAGAAATTATAAAGAATCAATCTACAATTGACGTATCTGATTCTTATAAAGCTAGATTGAAAGAAATGGCTTTACAACAAGTTATTACTCTAAAAGCTAACCATGAAAACATGTTGAAACGTGCTTCAGTATATGACGAAAAGTTTCATGAGTTAACCAACAAAAAACATTTATTAATTACAGAAAATATATGTTCTTCTTGTTCCCAACCTATCAACGAAACACAAGTTAAAAAACAAATAGAAGAACTAAACTTTGAATTAGATAAAACTTTAAAAAATAAAGAAAATTTTATTTTAGAACTTGATAACGATCTCAAAAATAAAATTGATTCTCAAAGAGAAAAATTAAAAAATGATCTACTTCTAACTGAAATAGAATTAAAAAAAGCACAAGATAATTGTGTTTTATTAAACGATCAATTGTCTGAAAAACAATCATTAAAAGAATCTTACGAGCAAAAATTAGAAATTATAAGTTTTGATTTATCAATCTTAGTTGATAAAATAGAAAAAATAGAAGAGAAAAAAATAATTCATGAAAAACAAAATACTACTATTCTTTTACTAGAATCTTTACCAATAAAAATAGAAACAGCAGACTCTAAAATTAAGTTATGTCATTCAAAAATTGATCTTTACAAAGGTATTCAAGCCAAAATTGAAGATAATATTAAAACGAATGAACTGATAGGCAGCGCGACTAATAGAATTTTTTTATTAGAAACCGAAAAACGAGAATTAGAAAATCTATTAAATCAAAATCTAAGAATTGATCTTTTTAAAGTAGATGACAATATTATAAAAATTTCAGATAAAATAGAAAAGTTTGTACTAATTGAACGAAGAGATAAGATTTATAAACTTTATCAAGACATTGTTCATAGAGAAGGCATACCTACTTTCTTACTTAAAAAAGTACTTCCTTCGTTAAACGAGGAACTTTCTAGACTTTTATCTCCTTTTGGAGTAGGAATGTATTTTACTGAAGATGTTGAAATTGTGATGGAGAATGAAACTAGTAAACAAAAACAGAACGCAAAACAAGGTTCAGGCATGGAGAGAACCTTTATGGCTTTAGCTCTTAAAATGGCAACTAGATTTGTTAACAACTATGTCAAGTATAATATATTATTGCTAGATGAATGTACAGATAAATTAGATCTTGATAGTACAGAGTTGATGAAAGAATTACTCCTACAAAGTAAAAGGTATGTGGATGTAATCTGTATCGTTTCTCATACAGATCGAATTTCTGATATTTGTGATCATCGAATTAAAATTGAAAAAAAGAACGGTATTTCACAATTAACTATTAACTAATGAAAATTTACAAATATTTTATAGATTCCTTAAACGAAGAAATTACTGTAATAGAGGGTTATATGGGGCATATTAGAAGCTTTTACTCTCCCGAAATTACAGCCTTGTTTAATTTAGTACGCAATACTGCAATATATCGTAGTTTAGATTATTCAATAGATTACAATACTTTTTATAAATCTAATCATCCTATTCTTTTTAAAGAATTAATTTCTATGAAAGTGATAGATTCAAATTCTTCAACCATTTCTCTTATAACAGAAAATGGGCTAATTAAATATTTGAGTAAGGTTTCTAATAGTGAGCATATAAATGGTACAAAAAAAGAAATTTCTAGTTTATTAATAGAAGAATTTGCTAATGTTACTGAGCTAAATTCTTTAAATCGGCAGTATAAAGAATTTACGTCTTTACAGTGCAGTTATTATCCGGTAGATAATTTTTCAAATTTATTAATAATAAAATCTAACTTACATAAAGATATTCTTTATTTTTCTTTCGAACCCGTTGTCGAACTTTATGACAAAAAATTTCATCACATTTTAACAAAAATAGATACTCTTTTCATTAAAACTTTATTTTTAGAAGATGAACAAAAAGGAATAGTTCCTTCTTATTTTTTATCTTACAAAGGAATAGATAGTCTTTGTAATTTATTATCAAAAAATGATAACAAAATACTATCAAAAACACTAAAAGAAGGCTTAAAAACTGCTATCTTAGAAGGAGATACCGCACTAATTCTTTTACCCGATTACAGTAAAGTGGCTTTTAGTCATTTAACAAAAGAAGTTACTCAGGTTTTAGGTCTGGATTAAATTGATTAGAGTCTACTTGTCTACCTTGAATCGATCTATAAAAGCCTAAATAACCGTGTAAAGATTGTTTAGAAGAATAGTTTATGTAATTTGGATTTGTAACTGTATAACATGTGACATGATCGGCAGAATCGTAATAACAGATATAATCGCCAATTTTTATTTTTACACTTTTACTTTTTAATTCTTCTTCATAAACAGAAAAAGTAATATTTCCCGCATAATCTTTAACTGCACCTATATCGGCTATTTTTATGTTTTCAGAATCATTTATTTTGACTGATCCTTTTAATTCTATCGCAGCACCAACTACTTTATCTTCCGCTTTTTTTGATGTTCCATATACTTTATGTTTTTCAGTGTTAACAGTATCTACTTCGAAATAATAAACAGACATATTTAAAAACCTATCCATATATTGTCTACCAATATTAATAAATCTTTGGTACTGATTTTTATCAAAGAATTTACCAAATCTTGTTATTTCTTTATTAACACTAGGCTTTCTCATTATTACTATAAATATGATAGAACTTTTTAATCATATATCTACATCTAAAGTAAAAATCAATAGATTTCGACTCATAAATAATGATTTAAGTTCATTTCAATCTCCTATAATAGAACTATTACTAGAAGTTTTAAATAAACAAAATGAAGAGTATATGGTTGGAGATACTATTGAAGTAAATTTAGAAAAATTACCAGAAATCAGTTTAATCCATAATTTTAAGGTTGTTAGTAAAAAATATATTATTAAATGTGTTGCAGGCGAAACAAATACAAAAAAAGAGGTTATACATCAGCTATCTGCTTTTTAGTTTTTTTAGTTTTGATAATCAGAATATTAGAAATCAACTTGCACATTCTGGTTGATATAGGTATATTTGTTATTATTTAACTCTTACAAACTTAACCGTAAATAAAATATGATTGAAGAACGCCTTCTACAAGAAAACCCTTATCGATTTACTCTTTACCCTATTAAAGAAGAAGAAATTTGGAAAATGTATAAACAAGCAGAGGCGTCCTTCTGGACCGCAGAAGAGCTTGATTTGTCTCAAGACATTACTCATTGGGAAAATGTTTTAACTGATAATGAAAAGCATTTTATTAAACATACACTGGCATTCTTTGCTGCCAGTGATGGTATTGTAAACGAAAATTTAGCTGTCAACTTTTTAAAAGAAGTTCAATCGCCAGAAGCTCGTTGTTTTTACGGATTTCAAATCGCAATTGAAAATATTCACAGCGAGACGTACTCTTTACTTATTGATACATATATCAAAGACGATAAAGAAAAAGATTATTTATTTCGCGCTATAGAAACTGTTCCTGCTGTTAAGAAAAAAGCAGATTGGGCACTTAAATATATTGGCGAAGGTTCTTTCGCGGAACGTCTTGTCGCATTTGCGGCAGTAGAAGGTATTTTCTTTTCTGGTTCATTTTGTTCAATTTTCTGGTTAAAGAAACGCGGTTTAATGCCAGGACTATCTTTTTCTAACGAATTAATCAGTAGAGACGAAGGTTTACATTGCGATTTTGCTTGTTTACTTTACTCTATGTTAGATAATAAATTGTCAAAAGATCGTGTAAAGGAAATTATTACAGAAGCCGTTACAATTGAACAACAGTTTGTTTCTAAAGCACTTCCTGTTTCTCTATTAGGTATGAATGCAGAACAAATGGGTGAATATATCGAGTTTGTTGCCGATAGACTTCTAGTCGCATTAGGAAATGATAGAATTTATAATACAGCCAACCCTTTTCCTTGGATGGATATGATTTCAGTTCAAGGTAAAACCAATTTCTTCGAAAGACGTGTAGGCGAATATTCTAAGGCTGGTGTCGGTAATAAGATTGAGATTACAAATAATTTTTCTTTAAGCGAAGACTTTTAATCATGGCTAACGAATTACAAAAACTTACTTTAGAATACGAAGACAGAATAGTTGTTTTTGAAGGAAAAAACGCGTTGAAGTGGCAAAGCCATGTTCGAAAAATACACAATTATGCGATTGAAAGGGGTGTGAATCCTTTTTTACAAGATCCGGTTACACCTACTGTTGTAAGTAAATATACTGATCAAACTAATGAAGAAGTAACAGCAACTCCGAGTAAGGATCAGTTGTTTTCTGAAGAATCTTCAAAGGAAATACAAGATAAAGTTGAGATAGCGGAAAATAAAAAGAAAAAAAATAACAAAAACGAATTTTTTAAACGATAATATGTACGTAATTAAATCTAACGGAAAAAAAGAATCGATAAAATTTGATAAAATAGCAACAAGAATAAAGCAACAAGCATACGATCTTAACAGTACATATGTTGAACCGCTAGAAGTAGCTAAAAAAGTAATACAAGGTATTTATGATGGTATTACAACAAAAGAGTTAGATGAAGCTGCCGCAGAAACAGCAGCGGCACTTATGCCAGTTCATCCAGATTACGGAATTTTAGCTGGAAGAATTGCAATTTCGGCTTTACATAAAAGAACTAGTAAGAATTTTTCGGAAGTAGTAGAAAAACTGTATAATCATAAAAATTCTAAAACTGCTGAACATATGCCTAGAGTTACTAAAGAATTCTATGATATTGTAACTAAAAATGCGGAACTGTTAGATGATTCTATAGATTATACGCGAGATTTTTCTTACGATTATTTCGGTTATAAAACTTTAGAGAAAGCTTATCTTTTTCAGTTAGATCGCCAAGTAGTTGAACGCCCTCAACATTTAATTATGAGGGTTGCTGTAGGCATTCACGGAGATGACATGGGTAAAGTGATTGAGTCATATAATTACATGTCACAGAAGCTCTTTACACATGCTACTCCTACGCTTTATAATATGGGTACCGCTCGTCAACAATCGAGTTCCTGTTTTTTGATGGGAATAAAAGAAGGCGGAGACTCAATTAACGGAATTTATTCTACATTAAGAGATGTAGCTTTGATATCTAAAAATGCTGGTGGTATTGGCATTCATATTCATAAGATTCGTAGTAAAGATGCTTTTATAAAGGGTACAAATGGTGTATCAAACGGAATTGTACCTATGTTACGAGTATTTGACGCTACAGCACGTTATGTAGATCAATGTTTTGAGTATAGTACACCAGTTTTTACTCCTGAAGGTTTACGTAAAATAGGTTCTTTGAAAGTGGGTGATTTGGTTTTATCCGAAGACGGTAATTACAACCCAATTAAAAATGTATTACAATATAACTCAGAAGATAAAAAACTTTTTCAAATCAAATTAAAAGGTGTTTCTGAAATAGTTACTGTAACTGAAGAACACCCTCTTTTTTCTATTCTAAATAAAGACAATTTTCAATCTTTTGAAATTGAAACTAGAATTAAAAATAAAGTAGTTGAAGTAGCTTATCAAGATGTTAAAGATCTTTGGATTAACGATTATTTAATTTTCCCTAATACTGAACAAGTTAAAGAAAAAATTAAATACTTTATAGAAGATGAAAACTTTTTATATTGTCAAATTGAAGACATAGTTGAGTTTAAAAATAAATCTCTTGAACTTTTTGATTTTGATGTAGAAAATCACCCATCTTATACTACAGTTATTGGTATTGCTCACAATGGCGGCGGAAAACGTAAAGGATCTTTTGCAATTTATTTAGAACCTTGGCATTCAGACATTTACGATTTTTTAGATATGAAAAAAAATAACGGCAAAGAAGAACTACGTGCTCGTGATCTTTTTTACGCTTTGTTTGTTCCAGACCTTTTCATGCAACGTTTACGTGACGGCGAAGAATGGTCACTTTTTGATCCGAGCGAAGCACCTGGGTTAGACGACGTATGGGGTGAAGAATTTAATAAATTATATCATCAATATGAACAAGAAGGCCGTGCTCGTAAAAAAGTCTCTACCAAAGACTTAGCTATAAAAATAGCACAAGCCCAAATTGAAACAGGCATGCCTTATATGGCATATAAAGATGCCATCAATGCAAAGTCGAATCAAAAAAATATTGGAATTATTAAATCTTCAAACCTTTGTATTGAAATTGTAGAATATTCAGGAGAGCTAGCAGAAATTACTAAAAAAGTAATGGCAGACTTTTTAGAAGAATTGTCTAAGAAGTGTATTAGTGTAGAAGATGAAACTGCTGTATGCAATTTAGCTTCTGTTGCAATTAACAAATTTGTTAAAGAGCGAAAATACGATTTTGATTTGTTAGGCTTGATTGTAAGTGTAGTTACAAGAAATTTAAACAAAGTTATCGATAACAACTATTATCCAATTCCTGAGACTATGGTGTCTAATTTTGCACACAGACCTATTGGTATCGGTGTTCAAGGTTGGGCAGATACTTTAGCACTCATGCATTTACCTTTTGATAGTCAAGAAGCTAGAAAATTAAATAGAAATATTTTTGAGACAATGTATTTTCACGCGTTAAAAACATCTATGGAAATAGCTAAACAAGAAGGTCCATATCCGTCTTACGAAGGTTCTCCTATTTCACAAGGAATATTTCAGTTTGACATGTGGGGTGTATTTCCCGATTCAGAATTAGGCTTAGATTGGGAATGGTTAAGAGAAGAAGTAAAAAAATATGGTGTACGCAATTCACTTCTCATGGCTTTGATGCCCACAGGAAGTACTTCCCAGATATTAGGTAATTACGAATGTTTTGAACCAATTAATAGTAATTTATATGCGAGAAGAACAAATGCGGGTGAATTTTTTGTAGTAAACTCTTATTTAGTTAAGGATTTGATTAAATTAGGTTTGTGGAATAGTACTACAAAACAAATGATTATGGCTTCTGGCGGATCTATAGCTTTGATTCCTAATATTCCTGACGAAATAAAGGAAATTTATAAAACCGCTTACGAATTATCACAAAAGTCTTTATTGGATCAAGCTGCTGATAGAGGTGCTTTTATAGATCAGACTCAAAGTATGAATCTTTTTGTAGAAGATCCTACAGTTAATAAAATCTTGTCTATGCACATGTATGCTTGGGGCGGTGGAGTTACCGGTCCGGAAGCCAATCCAAGTAGAGCTTTAAAAACTGGTTTGTATTATTTACGAACTAAGCCTAAAGCCGAACCAATTCAATTTACGATCGATAAAGACGTTTCTGATCAACTTAAAGAAGCAAGAAAAAAACAATCTTTAAAAGATGAAGCTAGTAGAATGATCGAAAATTTAAAAATAGAAAATGTTTCTCAATCTAAATTAGATGAAAGTTGCGAAGCTTGTAGTGCTTAATCTAAACCTTTTTTAATAGGTTTTTTGTTCATAAACGTAACCAAAGTAATATTAAACTCTGGAAGATCTATTTTTATTTAATAATAAAAACGGTAACGCTTTATAGTTTCAAAAAAATTTGATACGTATAAAGATGAACCTAATAGTAAATTAAAAGTTTATAAAAAACGTTTTATTTAATCAAAGATTACAAACAAAAAAAGCCAGCAAAAAGCTGGCTTTTATATATAGTAAGTCTATTACAATTCGGCGAAGTTGAAACTTTCTGGTGTAATATTAAATCCTACTTTAATAATTTCCGCAGTTTTAGTAGGCTTTAAGTAAATTTCACCGATAAGCTCATTTCTTTCTCTAGTTTCAGCCGTGTTAAAGGCTGTAACTTTAACGAAGAAATCTGTAACACCTCTTTGTTCACGAATGTTTCTAAAGATGCTATTAAGAATATCTTCAAAACGAGTAACAGTCACGTTATCATTAGGATCGAATAAAAGAATTCTAGTTTGCGAAATTACAATTCTAGCTGCTCTTAAAAGAAGTCTTCTTACGTTGATACGATCTAAAGGGGACTGACGTACTTGAAGAGTTTTTTGACCCCAAATTGTAGGGCTACCATCAAAAGTAGCGATAGGGTTAATTCTACCTTTGTAGAGAATTTCTCTATCGTTTTCACGTAATATCATTCTTGCACGGTTACTTTGTAATGTACCTCTAGTTAAACCAGCAGCGGCAAACCAAGGGAAAGTAACATTATCTGTTCTCGCCATCGTTCTGAAGACTTCAGCAGTAGGTGGGACGTAAAGTGAACCACCGTTTTCTACATCAGACATTAAAACCCAGGGAGCGTAAGTTGCCGCATAGTTAGTGTCAAAGTCAGATTGATCTAATAAATCTACAACTTCTTCGGCATAAGTAGCAGAAGGCTCAATATCGGGAAGGTTTATGATATATAAAGCAGTACCTTGTTCTTCTACGTTCTCTAGAGTCTCACTTACAAGACTTCTATGGTCTGAAATATTCAAGCTAGGAGTTGCGATCAATTCCATTTGAGTATCTTCAGATAGAGTGAGTAAATCTATACCTTCTTTCCATGCGTACCAGTCACTTCCTTCGTTTGCAAGTTGTGTACCATTGAAAGCAGGACTACTTCTTCTGTAGAATAACCCGCCAGCTTTAAATTGATCAGTGTTAGTTCTACTAGTACGGTATATATCCCAGCCGTCAAAACCACCTGCAAGAGCAACGGTGAATTTACGAGCAATAATTCTTTCAAAAGGAGTTCCAACTACTTGTTCTTCAGTCTGGAAACCGTAAGGAGTTGTCTCAAACATAGAACTCATCTCGGTTTCTGTCACTCCGCTGTCCATGTGGAAACCTTTGGTCATACCAGTTGTAACAGGAATACCTTCAAAAGTGTCGTCACTAAAGTCAAATCGGCTACCGTCCAAAGTAGATGCTCTATAACCCGTAGCATCGAAACCTCTTTCGCTAACACCTAAATAAACTCTATTAACTCTATCGTTTCGAGTATCATAAGCTAAATTATAATACATTTTTGGCGGATCTATAGTCAAATTATTAGCAATATTACTGACAGTCTGCGCAGCACCGTATAATTTGGCAGTATATCCTTCAAAACCGGCAGCAACACCATCTATAGGAGCATTCTCTGCCATTTCTAAGAAAATGTATCGACTTTGAATGTTGTATCTTACACCATCACCTATTTTTTGAGCGATATAGTTGTTTGATCTAGGATCTAGAGAACATCTTGTGAATTGTTCTAAGATAGAAACTCTATTATCGGTATCGTTATAATCTCTAACTTCTACGTCAAATTCTCTAGTGTCTAAGTTAATATTAGAAATAGAAATTTTAATTTCTCTGTTTGCAGCCTTACCGTCCGAGATAGCAATAAAACGGAACAATCTAAAAACTCTATTACCTTTTAAATCTGAAACTAACCAAGGACTTAAAGGCGTTTTGAATTCTTGTGCAAAATTTCCGATATTATTATTAAAGTATAAAGTAGGTAAGATACCAAATACTTCACCATTTTCTACTGCTTTACGAAATGACTGAGGAAATATTTCTTCTAGCCAAATTTGGCTTTTTTTATCTTTAGGATCTGTAGAGATAACGCTTCCAATATAATTCCTGCTAGTAACGTCCAACGAAACTTGATAAGTAAACGTTTGTGCAGAAGTAAAAGCGGATAGCGTAAACACATTAAGCGGTTCCGTAATAGCATTACTTGAAGCACTTACACCTGTAATAGGTTGATTCAATACGTCGTTTACGTAAGTTCCGGTGCTTCTTAGTACGCCAATAGCCATTTTTTTAGCCGGAAAGCTAGCTGTTACAGACGAAGAAGCGTAATTATTATCAGATATTAATGTGTATGAGAAACCCGTAAGTGTCCAATTTTCACCATTTTCAATCGTTGCACCAGATGTAGGTACGAATACGCTGTCAGAATAACCAGATAACAGTAAACCTTGTGGAGTACCACCTGTCAAAATTACATTACTTTGTGGAACAACTTCTACGGCAGAACCAGTGATTCCAGTATTTGGACCCATCTTAGCTTGCAACACCCAAGCACCGGCAGAATCAATGTATCCCGATTTACCTAACACTTTAACAACGAAAAGATTTTGACCTTCTGTGAGATATTGTTTAGCAATATAAGGAAGTTCATATCTAGGCATTGCTGTAGTAGCGTAAATTTCAGGGTTTGTACCGCCAAAACGTGATACAAATTGATCATAATTATCTACACGTATTAATTCAAATGCCGGTCCTTTTAAGGTTTCTCCGACAAGTCCCGCAACAGTATTATTAATAGCAGGAACAGGTGTAGGTGTTAAATCTCTTTCGCGAATACGAACTCCTGGTGATATTTGGCCTTTATCTAGCATTTTTTATAATTTAAATTAAATAGATTGATTATTGTTTAAGTTTGTTTCATTCGAAGTATTTTCTTGAGTAGCTCGTATAAAAGTTTTGTTTGCTGCAAACCCTCTTAAGTCTACACTTGTAAGACCAAAACATGTAGCAGAATAACCTAGTAAACCGAAAAAAACACTTAAGAATATTTCAGTATTTACATTTTGTATTTTAAAAACAGCTACAAAACCTAATATTAATGCAGCAGTTAACGTTAAAAAACCGGAAAATCTTTTAGTACTAGCAGTTCCGTCAGGATTACTTAGTAGTTGAAATAAAAAGATTCTTAATCTGAATAAAAATTTGTTCATGAGTTTATGTATAATTCTATTTTTTTAAAGTCTAATAATATATCTTGTATTTTATTTTCAATTTGTTTTAATGAAAGATAACTATCAAAATGAATAACACCTATTGCGACAACTTCGTTGACTTTATTTTTTATAGCAACACGTAAAATATAATCTACGCCATGTTCTAAACTTAATAGAATCCCATAATCAGTTACGTCGTTCTCAGTCGAAACTAATAGATATTTTTTTTCAAGAATAATTTCAATTAATCGAGAAAGTGATGAAATATTTTTATTTTGATCATTGTCTATAATTTCCGAAATACCAGTTCTTGTCTTTTCATGAGAACAAGAAATTTTTACAATAGAGTTTTTACTATAAAAGTGTTCACCGTTATGAAATTGATAAACCAAAGCTCTCATTGCATGATATTTTGAAACCATTTCAATAAGAACTCGATTTATTTTTTCATTTCGTTCGTTATTTTTGCTTAATCCTGAATTTTTTCTAATCAAATATTTTTTTATTTTTTCGATCGAATCCATTATTAATTTAACTGCAAAACCTAAACTTAGAATTGCATACACAAAAAATTCGATTTTTCCTAAAAATTGATCTAAAAAAAATGCAAGGATAATTAATAGCATACTGTTTGTAAATAGTTCATAACTTTTCTTGTCATTTCGTTTTTTATTTCTTTATTTTGTATAAATCATTAAAACAAATGGAAGAACAAAATTACTACCAAATAACAGTCTCTCACGAAACAGAACCAGAGAATGAAAAAAGTAAACCTAAACAACAAAAAATTGTATTTGTTGTTAAAGCTATAGGTTTGACAGATATTGAAACTAAAATTGCTCAATATATGTCTGGCGACTCTATGAGAAGAGATTATAACATCGTTAATACAAAACTAATTAAAGGATTTGAAGCATATATTGAATAAATGACTAAAAACGAAGAAAAAATTATTGCATTTAAAAAATACGAACCGTCATTTAAAATTAATTATGGTACAGTTGAAAATTATAAAAATCCTGATTGTATTTTTATAGAATTTTCAAGTAAAATTTCTCAAAGTACTTTATCAAAGGGGAGAAATTTTAATAAATTTTTAGTTAATTTTAAAAAAAATCTTTACGACGAAATTAAAATTTTATTAAAAAGTAAAATTTCTAGTGATTGGCCGTTTAAAAATAATAACTTTATTGTAACTGTAGAAACTTCCGATAATCCTTACATGGTTAAAAATAAAAGTAAATTAAATTTTGAAATTACTCTTTACACTAATAAAGGTAACTCTCTTCCTTTAATAGATAATAATAATTTTTCATTAGAAAAATATATACATCATTTAATAGACGATATTACAAATATCAACCTTTTAAAAGACAATAAAGTAGTAATAACATAAATAAATTTTGTTTTTTTCAAAAAGCCTCTTAAAGAGGCTTTTTTTGTTATTTCGCTTTATTTATGATTATGTCTATTAAAAAAGATAATCGTATAATGTTGGTTGAGCAAGTTGAGCAAGTTTATACTGGACCTGACTTATTTGATGAATCAATCAAAAAGCAAATATTAGAAGAGAAAAATTTTGATAAAATTGAAAAAATTATTTTAAAATGTATTCTTCAAAGAGCAGATACAATTAATAGAAATAAAAGAATATATCCGTATGAAACTTTAAAAAAGACGGATCAAAAATACCAAGAGTTAATTAAGGAAGAAAGAGCTTATGGCGAATTAGACCATCCAGAACGTATTGTACTTTCGCTAAGAGAGACTTCACACAGAGTTATGAAGACATGGTGGGAAGATAAAACCTTGTGGGGTAGCATTTTATTACATACATCCCCTGGTTTTCATAGGCAAGGTATCGTTTCTATGCCAGGAGACGTAATAGCCGCACACATTAATAGTGGTGGAAATATAGGTATTTCTTCAAGAGGTTTAGGTTCATTAAAAAGTTTGAATAACGGTATGAACCAAGTTCAAGACGATTATGAGATGGCTGCATTTGATTTAGTGGCCGGACCTTCTGTTTACGGTGCTTTTTTAGCACAAGGTGATGATGGTATGGAATTATTAAAACAAGATTTTAATAAGGCACTTACTGAACAACAAAAAATATTTTTGAAAAATTTTCTCAAAGACTAATATTTAATTACATAATTAATTTTTTATTTTAAAATTTAACATGCAAATTGACAACGAAACTCTTTTGAAAGAAGCGATTCAAGAACTTAAAAGTAATCAAGATCTTTTTGTTGAAAAAGCTGGTGATAATTTAGCCACCAAACTAGCTTTAACTCTAAAGGAGTCGTTGGCTGAACAAAAAGACGAAGAAGAAACTAAAGATATTACTTCTGCTGAAAAATCGGAAACGAAAGAAATTTCTGATATGAAAACCGATAAACCATTTAGTGATGAGTTGGAAGATCAAGACGGTGACTCTGAAATGGAAAAAGAAACAATGGATAAAGAAGAAATTATAATTGATTTAACCGGACTTTCTGCCGAAATGTTAGATAAAGTTTTGATCAAAACTCAAAACGGCAAAAATACCGACGTTGCTTTTGTTGAAGATGGTGACTCTCAAATGGAACCGGAAGAAATCAAAGAAAACCTTCAAAAGTTAGTTAAGAATGGTCTTTTAACAGAATCAGATTACAAAGAATTAGAAAACAATCTAATCGACGAAAAATTAGATCTTGATTTTGACGATGAAGAATTAGAACTCGATTTTGACGATGAAAAAGACGACCACCTTAAAGCTAATTTTGACTTTGATGACGAAGAAAAAGAACCTTCGGAGGAAGATCTAAAAGACTTTGACGAAGACGATTTCGAAGATGAAGAAGACGATTTCGAAGATGAAGAAGAATTAGACATAGCAAGTCCTTTCTTTGCCGAATCTCAAGAAAAGAATTACGATGAAACTTTGATTGAAGAGTTAATGAAAGAAATAGAAGAAGAAGAAAAAATTAAAGAGAGTTATTCAACTACTTTTAAAAACAAACCAGACGGAAAACGTGGGGCTAGAAATCTTCCTAACCAAGAAAAAGCCGGGCATTTACAAGTTGAATCTGTTCGTAAAGAAATGGCAAAAGTTATTTCTGAAAATCAATTATTGAAACAAGAAAAAGTTAAAAATCAAAAAGCTTTTTCAAATCTTTTAGAACAAATAACAAATCTTAAAACTACTCTCACTGAAAGCAATCTAATTGCCACTAAAAGTTTTTATGCTGCTCAGTTATTAGCCGAACATAACCTTAAAAAAGAAGAAAAAATTGAAATAATTAATTCTTTAAGTAAAGTAAAGACACAAAGCGAAGTTCAATCTCTATTTGAAAGCTTTAATGTCAAATTTAAAAATAACTTATCTAATAATAGCAACGAACAAGCTATTCTAGAGGAAAATATAATTTATTCGCCATCTAAACAAATCTCAGTTATTAGTCCTAAGATTAAAAGAATGAAAAGTTTAATGGAATATTAAAAAAAGTTCTAAAAAAATAACAAAAACATAAACAACGCATATTTAATTGCATATGAATTCAAAATCATTTTTATTTGATAATAACACTTCCGGTAATGCCGGTCGTATTCAAGACTCTGCCGCCGAAACTCAGCGTAAGCAGATTTTAGAAACTTGGGAACGTCTAGAATTTCTAGAAGGTCTTAAAGATGAACACCTTAAAAGTAACATTGCACAGCTTTATGAAAATATGGCTCAAAGATTAATCAGAGAATCAACTGCTACTGATTCTTCTGGATCTTTTGAAACTATCGCTTTCCCTCTTATTCGTAGAACCTTCCAAAAGCTTTTAGCTAATAAGATTGTTACTATATACGCTCTTAATTACCCTGTAGGTCGTTTGTTCTTTTATCGTCCTTTGATTTCAACTCGTGCTACTTCTGGTGTTGATAGAAACCACAGAGTCCCTCAAGGCGCTTATACCAACGAACCTGCTTTTAATCCTGATGGCACTTCAAATCAACAAGTTACTTTCAATCAGACTAACCTTTATGATGCATTATATGCTACTAGCTACTCTGAATTCGGTGACGGTTTGTTTGATGCCTCTAAGCCTAACTTCACCGTTCGTACCACTGTTCTTAGTCCTGTAGGAGCTGGTACTACAGTTGGTGCTAACGATTTTAAAATACGTGCTTTTGTTACAGGTCTTTCAATTAATGAAAGAGGAAAATTGATTGGTCCTTCTGGTTCTGAAAGCGATACAGAAGAATTTTTAGCCGGTCTTCGTATTATCAACTCTGGTACCGCTTTAACTAGCGTTGACGGAACTTCTAGTATTGCTGCTAACACCGGAGAAATGCGTTGGAACCACGTTCTTCCTCCTTACGGTAGCTCAATTGTAGATTCTCAAGGTCGTCTTCAGGTCGAACTCGATTTAACTGGTCCTATTTCTGGTGGTGGTTACGGTCTATTGACTGGTGCTTCTGGTCGTAATATTTCTAGTTTTGTTGCTCAATGGAGAGATTATCACATCAACGAAATTGATGCTGAGATGGCTGAAGTTACTTTTGATATCACTGATGTAACTGTTGCAGTAGGTGATGCTCGTAAGCTTCGTGCTCAGTGGACTCCTGAAGTTGCGATGGACGTTCAACGTTTCCAAAACATTGACGCAGAAAAAGAGTTGACAAACTTACTTTCTGAAACCATTGCTCAAGAAATTGACATGGAAATTCTTCGTGACTTGAACCGTATTGCTACTTGGGTCGCAAGATTCGACGTAAACGGTTATACTCGTCAAAACTCACCACAGTACTTCGGTACTCAAAAAGACTGGTATCAATTCATGATGGAGAGAATCAATCAAATTGATGCTCAGATCTTTAAATCGACTCTTGATGAAGGTTCTTCATGGTTGGTTACTTCAAGCGAAGTTTCTGCTCTATTCAACAACTTTGATTATTTCCACGCTGATGATGCTAAAACTGGCAGAATGAAATTTTCGGCTGGTATTGAGCGCGTAGGTAACTTGAACTCACGTTACGATGTTTACCAAAACGCTTACTTCCCTGCGGGTGCAGTTCTAGTCGGTCGCAAAGGCGATAACCCGATGAGAACAGGTTATGTATACTGTCCTTACCAGCCGATTGTATTAACTCCTGTAATGGTTGACCACCGTAACTTCGCCAACATTCGCGGTCTTATGACTCGTTATGCCAAGAAGGCTATCAATGCTCGTTACTACGGTAAATTGTGGGTCGATGGTTTGAGCACTTTTGCCACCGATCTTCTTCGCTAATTAAGTTTAGATACTATTTAAAACCCTTCTTTAATCGGAAGGGTTTTTTATTTTATATTTGACATTTAATAATTAATTATTTAATATTTGTCTAAATATATGTCAAAAATTAAAATTTTAGTAACGCCTTTAGATCGAGCAGGTGTAAGTTATTTTAGACTGGTAAATCCCGCTATACAACTATCAAAGCTATACCCAGAAGATTTCTTTGTGGATATAGTTTACGATCTTATCGATTGGGACGACGTTAATTTTCTAAAACAATATCAAATAGTATTTTTTAATCGCGATTTACAAAGTAATAAGTATACAACGGTGGATATACTTGAAAAATTGTATAGATTAGGAATTAAGAGTGTGCTAGATATCGACGATTATTGGGATTTACCTGAACAACATCCAATGCATTTCATCGTAAAAGACGAAAAGTTTGCTAAACAAACAGTTGCTTCTATAATGATGGCAGATTATGTTACAACTACTACAAGATTATTTGCAGATAAAATTAAAGAATTAAATAAAAATGTCTATGTTTTTCCAAATGCAATAAATCCGGAAGAAAAAAACTTTATTCCTAATGCGATAGAATCGGAAAAAATTAGAATCGGTTGGCTAGGTGGTAGTTGTTATGATGATAAAACAGAAGTCATGACTAAAAATGGATTTAAATTCTTTAAACAATTAGAAGAAGAAGATTTAATCGCAACTTTAAATCCAAATACTAGTAATATAGAATACCATAAACCTATACATTATATTAAAAAGAAATTTATAGGCAATTTAATAACCGGAATTAATAGTTTATTAGATTTTGCTGTGACTCCAAATCACAATATGTATGTAAAACCTCTAAACGGAGATTCGTATGATTTAATTAAAGCCGAAGATATAAATTCTAAAAATTTTTATTTTAAAAGGTCACACAATCAAGAAAATACAAATACAGATCAGGTTTTACTTGAAACTGCCAAACTTTATTTATTATGGGCTTTAATTGGTGAAATAGATTTAATTAATAAAGATAAAATTGTTTTTAAACTTAGAAAAAATAAAACAGATTTAATTGAAGTTTTAGAAGATATATTAAAAAAAAATAAATATAAACCCGAATATGATTTTATTAAAGATGAAGTTTTTATAATAGACAGTGAATTAAGTAAAATTTTATTACCGTTATCACAAAAAAAATATAATAGGTTTATACCGAATCAATATAAATTATCAGAAAATGTTCTGTTAGACTTGTGCATCTTATTTTGTGGTTCTGAAGATCATTCTGGTCATGTGAGAATAAATGTATCATCTAAAAAACTCGCCGATGACATCCACCATATCGCGTTTTTATGCGGTAAGGCTGCGATAACTAAATCTTTTTTATACCCAAAACCTTTCTTTGAAGTTTCTTATCATATAAAAACCCAAAAAGATGTGCTTTTAAACGCTTCTGAACAATCTTTAATTAGCTATAATAATTACGTATATTGTGTAGAAGTTCCGAATCACATTATATACGTAAGAAGAAACGGAAAAAGTTATTGGTGCGGAAATAGTCATTATCACGATTTAAAATATTTAGATATTTTATTTAATCAATTAAATGGTAATAATAGTGTTCAAACAACATTATGCGGTTTCGATATAAGAGGTAATCAAACTTTTATAGATCAGTTTGGTAGAAAAGTTCAAAAACCGATAAAACCTCACGAGACAATATGGGCAGAATACGAAAAAATATTTACTAATAATTATAAGAATATTACTGATAAAAACTATGTAAATCATTTATTAAAATATAAAGAAGAAAGATACCCAGGTGAAGAAAATAGTGAATATGTTAGGAGGTGGACTAAAAATATACCTACATACGCTTCAAATTATAACTTTATTGACATTGTGTTGGCCCCATTAGATAGGCATCTATTCAATGAAGTCAAATCTCAATTAAAAGTTATAGAAGCAGGTTTTCATAAAAAAGCATTAGTAGCGGAAAATTTTGGACCGTATAAAATTGATATTATAGTAGGCAAAAATGGCTTACTTGTTGATTCTATTAAAAATAAAAGTAATTGGTATAATCAAATTAAAAGACTTATCGATAATCCTTCTATGAGAGAAGACATGGGAGAAGAATTATATGAAACTGTAAAAGAAAAATATAATTTAATCCGTGTAACTCACGATAGAGCACATTTTTTTAAAAATATTTTGCAATGAAAAATATAGAAGAATTATTCGAAGAAATACCTTTAGAAAAAAATGAATTTTTTTTTAAACTTTACAATATAGATAAAAACAAATTAAATTCTATTTATATTTTATACTGTCTTATTGCTTCTAAAATTTTAGAAACATATTTAGATGAAATAGAAAACGAAAGAAATCATTTTGTTTGGTGCTTAAATAAAGTAATAGAAGAAAATTATCCTAATTTTTTATATTCACCACTATTTGAAGATTATTTTTACGATTTTTTTTATATAGAGTTTTATAAAGAAAAAAATACTGAAATTTTGCAAGATAGTTTAATTTTTATTAAAGATTGCTTTGACAGTAGAACTATAAAACAAAAATTTCAATTAGAATTATCAGCATATCATTGCGAATTATACGATTTAATTTTTATTATACCATGACAACATCATTAATTTTAAATTTTTTAACTAGTATTATAAACACGTTTTTTATTTTTATTTTTTTATTTTTTTTGCTTAATTTGATTCGTTTTTCTTTCATTTTTTTTGTTGATTTTTTTGTTAAAAATGCCGAAAAAAGATACACCCCTAAAGAACGTTTTACTATTGCTGTGAGTTTTTGCGTGGTAATTACTTTACTCATCAAGAAATTTACTCTTTGACAATTCAATTTTTTGGTCATATTTTGCACCTATATATGAGTAAAAAAATTGTATTTAGTTCTGAAATGTGGACAGAACTTGTCAAAGGTGTTAAAACTTTAGTGAAAGCTGTAGAAGTAAGTTATGGTCCCAATGCGAGTAACGTCATCATTCAACATCCTCAAACTAGTGTGCCTTTGGCTACAAAAGACGGGGCTACAGTTGCTACAAATGTAGAATTGGAAGATCCGATACAAAATTTGGGAGTAAAACTTTTAAAAGAATCTGCAACAAACATTTTAGAGAAAAACGGAGATGGAACTACGACGACATTAATTTTAGCTGGATCATTGATTGAAAGTATACATAAAGCTATTGTTTATGGTCACTTTTCAGCAGAATTAGTAAAAGGCATGCGTCAGGCATATCAAGATTTTTTACGAGAAATCGAAACAGAAAAAGTAACAAATCTTACAGAAGACGAATATTTGTATCAAGTTGCTATGATGGCATCTAAACAAGATGAAGAACTTTCCCAACTTGTTCTTAATGCTCTTAAAGAGGTACAATATAAAGGAGTAATAACAACAGCTAAATCGGATAAGAAGGTAAGCGAGATAGAAATTACTAACGGCTTTGAAATTAGTAATGGGTATGTAAGTTCTTATTTTTTGGACATAAAAGATCATGTAGAATTAACTAACCCTTATATTTTTATCACCGATTTACCGTTTAATAATCCTGCTGTAGTTGTAAATGTATTGAATCGTGTTGCAGAAATTGGAGGTCAACTATTAATAATAGCAGATGATTTCAACAAACAAACGTTATCTGTAATGACACATAACAATCATCAAGGTACTCTTAGATGTTGTGCAGTTCATGCGCCCGGATTAGGCGAAGACCGACCTTTGATTTTAAATGATTTAGCCCTTTATACTGGTGGTAAATTTTTCTCAACTGTATCTGGTATTTCGTTAATGAAAGCACAACCTGAGATGTTAGGTAAGGCCGAAAAAGTGCTTATCTATAAAGATAAGACCGTGATTGTGGGTGGAGCGGGTAACAGTGCTTCAATAGAATATCGAAAGCAACACTTAAACCACGATCTTCAATACGAACAAGATGCTCGTGTTAAAGGATTTATTGAACACCGTCTTTCGCGTCTTGAAGGAAAAATTCTGACAATTAAAGTGGGAGGTCAAAATGATATTGAAATTGTAGAACGTAAATCGAGACTTGAAAATGCGTTAGCTTCTTGTCGTAACGCTTACAGTGAAGGTGTTGTACTTGGCGCAGGTATTTCTTCTAAAAACGTTGCTGATAGATTGACTAGAACTAATAATGATACTACAGATATCGGTTATAATATCGTCATGCAGGCTCTTAGAAAACCGTATGAAATTCTTACAAAGGATGGTAAAGAAATGCCGAATCAAAATGTTTATGATCCTGCTAAAACAATAAAAAATACTTTAGAACAAGCTATTTCTACTGCAATTAATTTTGCTCTTACCAACGTTACCATTATTGAAAATGAATAGAGTTATTTTAGAATCTTCTTTTGTTGGTGAGGTAGAAAAAAATATAATTTACGAAAGCCAGGCTATGCGCGATAACCTTTTACGAGGCGAGCATCTATAGTTTCACACTTTTTATATACATAAGAAGGGGTCTTAGACGATACCAAACCCGAAGAAATACTTCACGGTAATGAAGCTGGCCTAAGTTGGTTAGATCTGCTGAAAAGAGTGTAGTTTACATAGATCTAGCTATTTTTTCTGGTATGCAAAAAGAAATCGAAAGAGCTTTAAAACTAAATAAACCTATAGAATACAAAACTATTTATAATCATGATTGAAATACTACACTTTTATGCCGATTGGTGCGGACCTTGTAAAATGATGGAACCCACGATGTTAGAAGTAGATAAAGAGTTTCAAGATAAAGTAATTAGAGAAAAATTTAATTATGATACGCATCAAGAAATTTATAAAGAGTATCATGTAATGAAAGTCCCAACTTTTATATTTAAATCTGGTAATCAGATTTATCACAAACATACTGGTACGATTTCTCAAAAAGAATTGACTAATAAGATTGAAGAAATAGAAAGTAAATTGAATTTTTCCTTACAAGAAGAATTTTAATTTGACTTTTAAAGTAAATGTTTTGTTTATTTGATTAATGGTAGAACTTATTCATTTTCAAAATGAAAAATATTTTAAATTCCAATCAGAAGGATTTGCTGCTCAATTTGTTTTCCCTTTTGCAAAAAAAATATGTAAAGGAAAAGGCGTAGACGTAGGGTTTAATAGAACTGAGTGGATTTTAAAAGGATCTATAGGAATCGATCCTATTATAAACCCGCAATGGAACGCTAAGAATTTTCCGGATTTTTGTAACGAATTAGATTACATATTTTCTTCTCACTGTTTAGAACATATACCCGATTGGGTTGATGTATTAAACTACTGGGACAGTAGAATTAAAAATGGTGGTGTCATTTTTCTCTACTTGCCCGATTATTCACAAAAATATTGGCGTCCTTGGAATAACAGAAAACACGTTTCTGTACTATCTTCTCAAATTTTAAAAGATTATTTTGAAGACAAGGGCTACCACGTTTTTAACACAGGTGTCGATTTAAATAATTCATTTTCTGTAGTTGCAATTAAAAATGAGCAAGTCTAAATTAATTTTAGGAGAAAAATGGGGAGGATTAGGAGATAACCTTCAATTTTCAACTTTACCAGAACTATGTCATAACAACGATATAGATTTTTATTTACACGCCTCTAACAAATACAGATTTGAAGGTATATACGATTTAGTTTGGAAATCTAATCCTTATGTTAAGGGAATTATTAATGAAGCGGCAAACGGGGGTTCTGTAATTAACTATCAAAATTATACAGACAATATGATTTCTAACTGGGAATTCCTTCACGGTTTTCGACCTGAGAATAAATTACCTAAAATTTACTATACGCCTAAAATAGAATCTGCTTACGAAAACTCTGTTTTTATTGATACTGGTCGATTCTCTAATTCTTACACCCCTTTAGATTCTTTATTAACTTTTTTATCCGATGAAGATATTAGTGTTTACCAATTAATTCCACAAAACGATAATGCGTATAGAGAAATTATAGACAGTATTTCTATTCTTTATTATTCAAATATATTTTCATACGCTGATTTAATTGCTTCATGTCAAAAATTTATTTGTTTCTTTTCCGGATCTAGTGTTTTAGCTTCATCAATAAGAGGAAATAAAACAACATACTGTGTTACTAATAATCATGATAAAAGTTTTTATAAATTCGATAATATAATATATGCTTCTTAACTATGAAAAACTTTCAAACGGAGTTATCAGACAGATTAATTCAGAATCATTTGTCTATGATATAAATTATATAAATAAAAGCTACAAAGAAGACTGTAATCAACTCAGAATGGCATCTCTTAGATGGGGGCATTTGATCGGTTCTTTAGGTTTTATACCTAAAAAGGTGCTAGATGTTGGTTACGGAAGCGGAACATTTATAAAGCAAGGTATAAAACATGGTGTACAAATGTTCGGCTACGACATTTCGAATTATCCTTTGCCAGAAGGAGCTACATTTAAAAGTAATATGTTCGATGAAAAATATGACGTAATTACGTTTTATGATTCCCTTGAACATTTTAAAGAAATAAATTTTGTTAAAAACTTAAAAAGTCAATATATTATAGTTTCTCTTCCTTGGTGTCATTACTTGTCGGATGAATGGTTTGAAAACTGGAAACACAGAAAACCCAACGAACATTTGTGGCATTTTAATGATAAGTCGTTAACTGCATTTATGTATAGCAACGGCTTTAGGCTAGTTTCTACAACAAACATCGAAGATGCTATACGTACACCTTATGATTTAACTCTACAAAATATTTTAACGGCAGTTTATGTCAAATGTTAAGCCTCATATACCTGTAACTTTAGTAGCTATAGATACAAAAAGACATTCTATTACCGCTTCTGTCGTTCGAGACATGCTTTCTCGAATGACTTTTGATGATATAGTAATTTGTTCGAACGAAAAAAATCCTTGGTTTGGAATTGAGCATCGTTTTTTAAAAACCGGTGAGAAGATGTTCCAGTCAATGGAAGAATATTCTTCTTTTTGTATTACTCGCTTATATGAAGCTTATTTCACAACTTCCCACATTTTAACTATTCATTACGACGGTTTTGTGCTTCGTCCTGAAAAATGGGTCGACAAGTGGTTAGACTACGATTATATTGGTTCAAAATGGACATACCCTGACCATTTTAACGTAGGTAACGGCGGATTCTCTTTAAGAAGTACCAAATTGGTTAATATATTAGCTGAAGATCCTAGATCGGTATATTCGCACCATCACCCAGAAGATTCTAAAATTGGAAGAGACTGGCGACCTTGGCTTGAATCTGATTACGGAATTAATTTTGCTTCTGAATATGTTGCAGACCAATTCGGTTTTGAACAGCATGCACCTAATCAACCTACTTTCGGTTTTCACGATATTCAACAAGTAGATCATTATGCCTATTAAACTTTTTTTTATATCTTTATTTTCTTTTGTGATTATAATGTTAAGAAAAGAAATCATAACAAAATTTCTTATTATAACTAATTCCGGTTTCACTCTGTGGAAAATTGATGAAGAAACAGATACTTATTACCTTTATAAAAGAAAAAATCTTTTAACAGGAGAGGTACAAACTAAAAAACATTTAAAGTAATGAAAATTTATAATGCAACAGAACAATCTTTTGGTGGCAAGCTTCGTAAAGGAGATGTTGTTCAACTAACTCAAATCTTATTAGTGATTAGTCAGTTTACAGGAGAAGCTGTTAAAGTTTTTTTACCAGAAGATATTCTATTTGATGAAGCTGATCGACCGTATTTTACTTTTCTTGAAGATAACTCTCCTTTCTTTTCCGAAGAACCTGGAAATATTGCTTTACCATATTTGTATCATTTTTGGTATTGGAAAGATGCACTAAGTAATGCGTTTGTACCGGTAATAAATAACCCTTACAAAATTATAAAAAATCAAATTTGTATTATACCTTTACATGACGGATATTATGAAACGCATCGAAATTGGTCATTTGGTTTAGATATGCATTTAGCAGAACAATTTTCATTATTAGGATTACAAGTTGTTTTTGCATCTAAAGAAGTATGTACCTTAGAAGAAAGCGTTCGAAAAGTTTGCCAATCAGAGTTTGTTGTAGTAGGCCAAACAGGTTTTTCTTATTTTGCTTCTGCTTTATCTACTAAAAATAAAATTATAGGTCTTTATGATCTAGATAACTGTTTTTTATATAGGGATGATATTTCGATCATTACAAAAGAAAACATGCGTTTTTTTGGCGTAACTCCACCTGACAAAATTTTACGTAGTGATCCACTTCCTTACGATCAAGGTGAAACACTTATTTGTAATTTTCGTAGTAATAACATAATAGAGCAAGTTAAACAACGTTGGAACTTGACAACTGATTAATTTTTTAACTATTATTGTGTATGACTTATTTTAAAATAAAACAGGAATCTTTTCTTAATTTTGAATACGATCTAAAAGAAGCTTCTAATTGGATTCAAAATTCTAAAATTTATAATAGTGAAATTAAACTTACAATCTTTAATCTTTTAACTTCAATTAAAAGTATAAACCGTTATATGATAAGCGAAATAATGGTAGATGAGATTGTAATGCACGTAATTGAAACATATAAATCTTCAATAAAAAACGATAATGTATAATCTTTTCTTAGACGATTTTCGACAACCTAAAGACGCTTTTAAGCTTTGGGGTGTAAATATTTACAGTCCTGACAGTGATGTAAGATGGATTGCTGTAAAAAATGCTCAAGAGTTTTATGAAACAATCAATCGTCTAGGTGTACCCCAAATAGTTTCTTTTGATCACGATTTAGCTGATGAACACTACGATCAAAGAACGTGGAACAGCGAGGAAAGAACTCCTCCCGATGGATTTGACTGTGCTAAAATGTTGTTGAGAACAATTCAAGAATCTGATACATTAATTCCTGAAATTCATATACACTCACAAAACCCTGTCGGTAGTAAACGTATATTTTCTTATTTTTACTCTTTTTTTAAACACTTAGTAAGTCTTGAGAAAGCTCAAAAATTTGAAAATAGAATTCGTAAAGAAAGACCTGATATTTTTTAATTATGACAATTAATTTACAAAAATTTTCTAAAGAAATTGATAAACTGGTAGATCAACCAAGCTATTCTGCATTTAAAAATATAGCTGAGGAAATCTATAATAGTCTTATTGCTGCGTCTTTGAAGGGTAAAATTAAAGAAATACATACAAGCCATACAATTGTAACAATTCTTTCTTTTTTACAATCTTTCTGTTATGATTATACGACATCTCTTTCAAATCATAGATTGAACATAGGCTTATCTTTAAATGTTCCTTTAGTAATTAAAAAAGATGAAGAGTTAATTCACGGAAAGCAAACTTTAATAATTAATTTTCTATGAAATAATCTTGGGTTTTAGTTATAAGGAACTTACCAATTATCTATCAAATTAGTCTAAAAATCTGAAGACAAAATTTGGTGCAGTAATTGTAGGAGAAAATAACGAAGTTAGAGCTATCGGTTATAATTGAATTCTTAGAGGAGTAGAAGACAAAGAAGAACGTTTACAAAGACCAGAAAAATATAAATAGGTCGAAAATGCAGAGCGCAATGCTGCTTATTCAGGTATAGAATTAAAAAATCGTTCTCTGTTTATTCAGTTATTTTTTTGTTGTGATTGCTTACGAGCTATAATTCAATCTGGTATAACGGAGCTTTACACACCTAAACCAGATTTAAAAAAAATCAATTTAGCGGAGAAAGTTTTAAAATTTCTTTTTAAATGATAACAAAAGCTAATATTATAATAAACTATTATGAAAAATAAAAACGAAATTATACAATCGATTATCAATTTTGAAAAATATTTACAATCTGTAAATCAACTTGAGTATCCTCAATATATTATAAGTTGGATAGAAGAAACTTTGCTGTCTATTGACGATTTTAAAATAGAAGTTAATAAAAGACTAAACGATTCGACAATTGCGGATTGGTATGGTGCTTTTCAATACGATGTAGACACTTTGAAAGAAATTATAGATTTTAATAAATTTCCAAAAGTTAAAGACTTTTTCAATGGTATATCTTTAGTCCTTTAATAAAAGTTTATTAACTAACACTTGACTTTGCTTCAAAAACAACTTATCTTTGTTTCATGAAAAGAATCTCGAACCCAACATACGTACTTCGTACTTGTGACAACAATCTACAAGGTTACGATAACGGCTTTCAATGGCCTGAAAAAGGTTATGTCGAAGCACTTGATTGGAACCCTGAACCTGTTTGTGGAGGAGGTCTTCATGG
>BBPE01000624.1_pt1 | contig 33166 bp, 27 predicted proteins | sample 1344301 | NCBI WGS metagenome assembly BBPE01 (sample SAMD00019089, study PRJDB2971) | groundwater metagenome | isolation source: The Cedars highly-alkaline
ACATTTGCCAACTTTTACAAAGCGCACCACTAAAAGCGATCAGTTATGGGTTGTAACATAATAAAGCAGCGTGCCACCTGTAGCACTTACTCCTTGTTTTTTTTTGTTTTTGGGCTATTTCTTCCACCAAACTTCAATTATTCAGTTTTTATTCACGGATTTACCGCGATACTACTAACATCAAGCAGCGCCAAGGAGGCAAGCGACAGTAAGGATTCTATGTTGGTATTTTAGGTCTCTGGTACTATCCAAGCAACAAATTTGTTTGGGGTTTTTTAGCGGGACCATAGCTCAATTGGTTAGAGCAAGCGACTCATAATCGCTGGGTTCCAGGTTCAAGTCCTGGTGGTCCCACCAATAAATTTAGACGTTGAAGTGGTTGATTTTAAGTATAGCGTCTGGTATTATCACTGTATCATGTTTGAACGCTAACGGGCCGTTAGCTCAGTGGTAGAGCAGTTGGCTTTTAACCAATTGGTCGATGGTTCGAATCCATCACGGCCCACCAGGTTTGCCCCTGTGGCGGAATAGGTAGACGCAACGGACTTAAAATCCGTCGATGTTAAAGTCGTGCCGGTTCAATTCCGGCCGGGGGCACCAATTAGTTAGTAGCTGGGTTTTAGAGAAAGGCAGTTTGGAAAAAATAATAAAAACCAATAAACGCAACAATGATAACGCCTTTCAGATAACAATCCTTGTTTCAGGCTGCGCCTGGTATGCGCCTGGGTTTTACTTTGCTCTGTGCGTTAGCAGGACGCCTTGTGTGCTATGCCAACAAACCTAATCTAACAGCCTCGCGCATGTGGGCGGGCGCTGCAGGCCTATAAGCCATAGCTGAGTTTTTCTGCGCAGTGTCAGCGTATGCTGCAAGTCAGGGTTTGTTTTTTTGTTTTTACTGTTATTTCCACGCTGTTCGGCGAGCTTTGTTTTATGTTGTTCAGTGTGTTATTAGTTTTCTTTGGTTTTCACCACCACAACTGTTAATTTTTAATTTATTTAAAGTTTCAAATTAAACAAAAAATAAATAAAAAACCTTTTTTAATTGACTTAACTTTTTTTAATTCTATTGTTAGACTTGTTATTGCTTCTTTTAGGCATCTATGAAAAAGCTATTTATTGCACTGCTGATTTCTACTCTTTCTTTCAGCGTCAACGTCAGCGCTAGCACCAACAACAACATCAACAACATCAACAACATCAACAACACCAACACTGTAAAATTAGAAGTTAATGGCTTGGTTTGCGCTTTTTGTGCAAACGGCATTATAAAAGCTTTTGGTTCAAAACCGGAGGTGGAAGAAGTGTTTGTAAGTTTGGAAAATAAACTTGTGGTTGTTGGTTTTAAAGAAGGTAAGAGTATTTCGGAAAGTGAAATAAAAGAGTCTCTCGAGAGAGCTGGATATAATTTAGTTTATGTTAAAAAATCAAATAAAACTGTTAAGGAAATAAAAGCAGAATTGAGCAAATAATTAGTTTTTAAAGTAGAACAGCGCGTCTGATTTTACACCAAATAAGTTTATAGTGAAGGTAGTTTGAGTGCCTTACAGAGGTGTTAAATAGTTTATTTGTAAGGCTTTTGTTGGAAATTTTTAGCATTTTAATAATAAATCGTTTTTTAGTAAAAAAAGACAGTTTCAGGTTGTGTTTCGTTTTTGTTGAGGTAAAATTTAATTTTTAAAAAGCTCTAATCATGAACGAAGATAATGTTACTAACGTAGTAAAAAAATGGAATTTAATTAGCGGTTACGAAAACCAAGACATTCTAAAAAGCTTCTTGGTTTATCATGCTAATATACCTAAAAATTATTCAACAGATACTGAAAAAAAATTGAAAGCAATATCAGGTATTATAGAGTCTAATGTTAGATTGAAAGAAACACTAATTGAGTTCAATGAAGTTTTTGTTAAAAAACTTGGTGCTGTCTTAGGGTTTGATTTTGACGATATGAGTAAGAGGGCAAATAGAAGCCTGTTTCACGAGAGTGATATTGCAAGAAAGATAAATGAGTGGCTATGCGCCTCGGCAAAAAAAGATTGGAATCCGTTTGAACAAACTGAAAAAATGATTTCAGAGTCATTCAGCGATACCGAAGAAAAAAAAGATGTTGAGCAGAGAAAAAAATATTCCAGTTTTTGTTATTCAAAAGATGCCGTAGATGTCTTTAAAAATGAGGTTCGAGATTGGAATAAAAATAAAGAATTTTTAAAAAGCGGTGCTATTAAATTTTTTCTGTTAGAGCTAATTTTTGTGAAAGAAAAAATGTTTTCTGAAAATTCAAGCAACATTCCTAAAAGTTTAGGCGCGCTAATTAAAGATATAAAAATAATTCAATCGGAAACGTCAAGAAAAATATATGAAAAAAAAATGGAAGAAATAGGTGATTTTTTTGATGAAAAAGGATGTGATGATTTCAAATCAACAAGAGAAGCAATAAATGATCTTCAGTGTAAAGAGGCTGCTTGTTCAATAATAACAAGCGTTTTGTTAGAGATGAAATCAATTTTAGCAAAAGTAAGTAAGGTGTTTTTAGACAAGTCAAAAGAAAACGCCTTCACACCAAATGAGGGTGATATTTTTTTTCACACCTCAAGAAGGAAAAATATTAATAAGTTAATAGAAACAGCGAAGTCAGCAGAAAAAAGCTTGGCTTGTTATTTTTATTACGACAGCCTTGCCGGGGCGATAGAAGGTTTTACAGAATCGGTGGGTGGTAAATCGATAGGCGGTAAGGATGTTGGAAAATCAAGTGTTACTGAAAATGAAAAATTTAATCCACTTGATAAAGAAAAAACGTCTTTATGGATTGAAAAAACAATTTTAAAATCAAGCAAAAAGTCAAATGATTTTTTCAACGATTTGATGTGTAAGCTTAAAAATAAAGAAATAGATGCTTATTCAATTATTGAAAGCCTTATGAGTCTTGAGAGCGTAGATATCGTTTTAAAAAAGCAAAAACCAATTAAGTTAGAAGTGGAAGAGGTGTTAAAAAAAACAAAACCTTGAAGGAGTGTTAAAGATTTCAAGGAAGGGTTTTTGAGTCTAAATTCTTTCTTTTAAATAGGTAGTCAGCGTTCAATAGAAACCTTGGTATTTGTTCGCAACAGGCTTGCTTTCGTTGTTGTTTTAAGCAGTAATATAAAAGGTTAGTTTTCAAACAACAATTTTTAAACCAAAAATAAAAAAAACTAAACAATAAACTAAACTAAACCAAAATAAACTAAACCAAATCAAAGAATAAATTGAGTGTGTTGAGAAGATTGCGCCGCTGTTCATTTTTAAAAAGGTCTATCCAGGCTAGTTCTGAGATAACCAAGAATCCACAATAGAAAAACATAGCGTGAGAAGTCGGGTTGTGTTTAGAAAGCGGCGCAGAAACAATAAAAAGGTAAATGTGAAGTCTGCAATAATACCAAATAAAGTACGCCGCTGAGCAAATAGAGTGCATCTGTTGCTGTTGGGCAACTTTTAGTTACACATTTTCAAACCGCCAAGCTTTAGTAAACCGGTACGGTTTATTACTGCGTGTCAGGGCGCTGGTGCGGGTAGTAGAAGAGGGTTAGGCAGAGTCAGTCCGGCGTAGAACATAATCTCGCTTGTGATTGGGCGCTTGGCGTGCGTTGAGTAGCGAAGACTGATTGATGTTGATTTCATTTCCCTATACATCTCCCTGATTTCTGGAGTGTCGTCGTAAGAGATGATAGTAGGACGTGTAAGAGTCGTGGCTATACGAGCCAGGTCTGCGTGGTCTTTATGCTCGTAAAATCTTCGATAAAGCTGGCTTCCTTTGTTATAGTAGGGTGGATCTAAATAAATCAAGGTTTTATTTGGCAGCTCCACGCCGTTACTGCCTAAAAATTTGATAGCATCTAGCCCATAAACACGAATACGGCTCCGCTCTGCGGCAATCACTCGTATCCTAGCGATCAAATCAGTGCGGTTGTATCTAGCATCGAGTTTTATTTTCCCGCCCTGTGCGGTTCCACCAATCACCCCACCGTTTAATATTCCAGACCAGCTTGTGCGGTTGAGAAAAAATGCAGAGAAAGCAGTCTCTACAATAGAGTGTGCGTTAATGTTGGACAATACTTTTTTAGCAAAGTCTCTTGTTTCCATTGTAGGTTCGCGTGTCTTAATCTCTTCAATAAGAGCTTCGTGGTCATTTACGACAGCTTGCCAAAAAGAGTAAACAGCAGGGTCAGCGTCATTAATTATTATATGGTTAACGTGATTATGTAGCAGTAAGTACATAGCCGCACCAGCGCCACCCGCATAAGGCTCAACATAACACCCACCACATAGGCCGTTTGCTCTTATTAGAGAGGCGATCCAGGGGCCGAGTCGCCCCTTTCCGCCGGGATAGCGCAGAGGGCTTGCAAACGCACTACTAGCATTATTGCGACGCGTCGCAAAATCAGGTAATAGCAGCTTGTTGTCTACATTAGAAGAAAGAAGAGTGCTTTTTTTTTGGTACATTAATATGCCTTCACTTATTAACTCATGACGGGTTGTTAGCGGTCTGTTTTATGCCAAGGTTTCACAAATAACCTTTTAAATAAATAAAGAACAGTTTTTTTAGAGTAAACGCAACGTTTTTTTGTGTTCGTTTACTCTTACTTCATTTATAATTTTTTTATGATTTTAACAGGGAAGGTTAGGTGTGTAAAACATTTAGGTAGTATTTAAAGGCGGATTTTTGGCACAGTCGCTGAATCTGATCGATTTGGGTAGGTTTCCAAAACCCAAGAATTTTTGCTTTCTTCACCAGCCGAATCCCAATCACTAATTCTGAGCCCAATGTCGTTGTTAATCGCATCAACCATAACCTCGTAAGCCGACAGCTTGGAAGCATCAATGCTTTCATGATATCTACCGCACTCTTCAACAAAGCGTCCGTTACAATAACGCCTCCAAGTAAAAACATCTTCTCGGTTAGGATCTTCTTCAAAACTAAAGCCGGCTAACTCAAGAAGTTTTTGTTCAAAGTTGGTCAGATGGTTCATTTTAAATATCCTATTTTTAGTATTCAAACAATAACAACAATTATGTTGTTTTTCAAGGTCTAACAACTGTTAATTCACTAGAGTTTAATTTTTTTTAAATAAGTAGTAGTTGGTTAGTTTACCTCCAGTTGCGCAAAGGTTATTGGTTGGATGTTGCGATTTTTAGTTTTTGTAAAATAAATCCGTTGCTTTTGCTGCTCCCAAGAGAGTTTTGGTTTTACAGAAAGTTTTAAAATTTAAGTTTTATCTTCCCCTCTTGAGGGGTGTGACAGGTGGTTGTTTCAGTTTTTTCTTGGTTATTTCGTCGATTTCAAAAGTGGGGGCTTCGTGCAGATCAAAAACGGCGCGCTCCCAAGGTTTTTTTGGCTGATATGGCGTCCATGTCTTCTTGTTTTGGCGCAATCTATTAGCTATAAGATAAAAGGAGCCCGGGTGCGCAACAATGCCGAGATGGCTTGTGCCAAGAATTTCAACAGCCTCTGCTTTTGGGTGTTCAAAATTAGCTGATGTTTCCCACCCTACTATACCGTCATTTTTGGTGAATAATGAAGTTACAGGAACGTCCTTGTGTGGTTTCATCATCTTGGCTAACGAGAGGCACTCCGAATCCATTCCTGATACGAGTTCAAAGAAGAATTTTGCGTTGGTTGCGTGGGGAGCGTGAGAGAGCGGAGAACCTAAGGTGATAACGTTTCTTATTTTTTTTGAGTTTGATTGTGTCAGGGCAACAGAAATAGCACCACCCATTGACCAGCCAACAAGACTAACCGGCTCGCCATACGTTTCATACAGTTCGTCTATTGTGCTAGTAAGGTTTTTCATGACATTAGGTAATGGTCCCCTGTTTATTCCTTGTTTCCAAGGGTAAGTAGGGTGTCCTCTGTCTTCAAGAAACTCTCTTAATGGAAGTGTGGCCAAGTCGTTAGTCATCAACCCCGGAAGAACAAGAACAGGGTGTCCATCGCCTTGTTCTATTTTTGATAGAAGAGGCCAAGCAGCAGCGGTTGCCGCCCAAGAAAACCCTGAAAAAACTTCTTGCACAACATTGATTAGTTTAGGTGGTTTTGCGTGTTTTATCATAGGCTGCTTTTTAAAGGTTATTTGCAAAATGTGGTTGGAAAATTATTGGAGATCGCCCAAGCTCTCCTAATTATAGCGCTTTTTTGATCTTCTCCAACCACTTTTTACACCTTATCCTTTTAAACTGTGAGGTTTGTGTGTTTATTTATATTTAGGGTTGCGAGGAAGCGCCTTTTTAATTTTCCCACCATCTTTGTAGCTTATTTCAAAACCCCCAATGTCAAAATAAATTCTTTTGTTCCTCTTTGGTAGCTTTATTTGAGATGTCAAGGCTTTAAGATTAACTGCAATAAGCACTCGATTTTCTGTTTATTTTTAAACACATCTAAAATCTTTAATCCATATTCAGAGGTTTTTTCATGACATAATCAAAGCAGATTTTGTTGCGTGCCGTTGTGGTGTTTTAAAAACAAGCTATAAGGTTAATTTGGTGTAGTTTTTTAGTTTGTTATTTTTATAATTTTCAAACAAAAACCTTCTAAGGTACAAATTAACTCTTCATAATCACATTCTTTTTTATTTCTATAAGCTTATTGTTATTATTTTGTGTTATTTGTTAAATTATGTTTCATATTAATTTTCATCAACACTAATATAAATTAAGCTCAAAAGTTTAATTTTTTTTCTTTTATTGTTCAACTATACGTTCTTTTAAAATGCAAAGCAGGTTTTTCAAGTTCATTTTAAACAACCCAAAGATGTTTTTTGTTCGCCACGCTGTCTTTTTTCGTTTCTAAACATCTCAAACCAAATTTTCTGTAATCAATAAAACCTGTAGTTTTATTTTTTTCACAGTAGGCTGCTGTAGTTTCAATAAAAAAGCACAGATAGCTATTAAGGGTACACTAGATAAAAATGGATCGTTCTACACTCTTTCATGTTTTACAGGGTTATAAAAAGAATAGAGTGCTTAGATCAATTTTTTTAACTAATAAAAAAGTAAAAAGGTTTTGGTTTTTTTATTTTCTATCTGGTGCCTTCGGAGAGACTCGAACTCTCACAGATTTAACTACTGGAACCTAAATCCAGCGTGTCTACCAATTCCACCACGAAGGCTTTACAAAAAACAATAATATCATGATTTTATTATATTTGTCAATTCTTCATTGGATAAGTAAGCTTTTTTGGTAAGTAAAGTGAAGAAAGGTTTTGAAAAATTCAATCAACTTGACTTTCAATTGTTTTTTAATAGTATAAACTTGTGTATTTTAAAAAAAGTTTTTTTATGAAAAACAAATTAATACTTCTCATTTCATCTATCCTGTTGCTAGGCTCGTCGCAGGCCTCATCTGTCTCCTTCAACAACAAGATAGGTGTTGAGGCTACAACAGAGCCATTACAACCACCATCATTATCCCCGCCGCTATTATCCCCACCGCCAGCGTGCCACGCAAGCAGTGAAATAAAAACAAGGCCATGTAGTAGGTTTGGTTTGTATGGTGATGGCTCTGTTGTGGTAGCTGTCACAACTTTTATTTGTTCAATGCATTCGTATGAAAAAATTAAGCCGCTAAGCTCCAGTGGTTGCTGTATCGTAGGGATGTCAAGCGAATCTTCTATTGCGCTAGCATCATCTTTTGGGCATGGTAATGTTCTTGTAAGCGGATGCCTTCCACCAGGAAAAGTAAGGTTTCCTGATTATGAATTTATACCTACACCGATCATATACCCACCTGTTGCTGAGTGGTAAAAACAGTCCCCAGTTTTGGGTTATCTAGGCCTTCGGCAAAATCATTACACTACTATCAGGCTCCTCTTTGCGAGACGATCCTGATAGTAGTGTATGCTTTTAGAAGGGTTTTTTGAGTTAAATGCAAGCCTAGAGTTTACAAACTACTGTTTGTTTCCTTCTCTGTTTTGCTCTGCTGCAAACGAAACAATCTTTTGAACTAATCTAATCCACGCAAGCCAATTGTTTAATAAAGGTCGTGTTCTTCAAAAATACAGCCACTACAGAAAACACCAAAAGAGCTTACCTTGGTTGATTGATGAGGTTTACATTAAAAAAGCTAAGATCGAAGAGGCGTAAAAATTTTTACTTCTAGCGTGTCTATACAATAACTGCGATTGTTCTTGTTACCAATAATAAATGTTTTTTAGTAGATAAACCCATCAATTTTCGAGAAGCAACATTGATAGGTTTTAGTGATTTCAAGCTAATTAATTTTGGTTATTTGCAAAATATAGTTGAAAATATGCCGGAGATCGCTTAAACCCTCCTGATTAGAGCGCTTCCCTGTTCTTCTCCAACCACTTTTTTCAATTAGCCTTAATTTTATATCTTGTTTTTCTAAATCTTTTCCAACTTCGATCTCTTGCACCAAAGAAACGAATATCATCCCAAAGGGTTGGTAAATCTCTTTTTCTGTGGTTAATTTTCAGGTTTTCTTCCTTTGCCATATCACTTGTTTTTTCAGCTTCTTTTATTTCCTGAATAGTGTTCATCCTCCTTCTGAAAATTCCAGAACCTTTGACCCGTCCCCACCCAGAAGATTTAGGGTGTTTTTTTACCCTATCACTCTGAGAGAAATCGCCGTTAGCAAACAGTCTATACATTTCAAGCGTTTTTATGTCTTCTATGGGTTTAAAATCAAAAGACATGATACCGAGCTTAATTTTTTCATCCTTACAGTCAATTGTTTTACTGATAAGTATTTCAAGAGTGGTGTTGTTGATAATTTCAGAATGGTTTACTATTTTTAAGTGTTTAAAGCAATAACCTTCCATTATTTTTTGATTTTCTAAAAATTTTGAAAAAGAAAAAAAGCCTTCTCTTGGTGTTTTGTGATAAATTAAAAAGGAATTAATTTTAGAAGAAAGAGTGTTTAAGTAGGAGTTTTTATAGGGATGAAAAGTGTATTTTGACTGATTAGTTTTTCTTATTTTCATAGAAAGTATAAAGATGAGACAGAATAATTCCTCCCAACCATCTATAAAAACAATGTTTTCTTTTTCTTCGCCATCCAAAAAGTAACAGAGTCTTAGTGCCAACGACTCGTTTAGCGGGTTTTTTTCACACATAAACACTCCTGAAATTAAGTTAAAGTAACCTAATCAGAGTGTTTTGTTTCCTGTGCTTTAAAAATTTTCATAAAAATACTTTCACTTTTTAATTTTGATAACGAATACTAAAAGGTTTTTTAAAATTTGTCAATGAATTTTTCTTTTAAGCGGTTTGGTTTTTTCTTTGGATAAGTGCAAAAAGTGGCTGTGTGAGATCAGAAAAGCGCTCTAATCAGGAGAGCCTAGACGATCCCCAACAATTTTCCAACCACATTTTGCAAATAACATTTTTTTAAAAAATAAATAAAGCCTTAAACAAAACAAAAAACAAATCCGTGTTGTGTTTTCAACATGGATTTGTTTTTTTAGTGTTTGTTTTTTAAGTGTTTATAGCTGTTTTTTTTATTCTTCGGTTTTTCGAGAAGACCCTTAGCTTGAATTACCTTGAAATAGTTTGCTTTCTTTAGTGTTTCATGGGTTTGTTTCTCTGAAAGAAAAAGAGTAACGTAATCGGGTTCTTTACTGAAGTGTTTTTCAACCAAAGAAATCAAATCGTTCCTAGAAACAGTTAAAAGGTTGTCTTTAAATTTTGTATTCAGTTCTGTTGTCTCTGACCAAAACAATTCCTCGGCTTGGTCGTATTGCTGCTTTGATGTAATATGTTGAATTGTTCCTTTATAAGCCTTAAGCTTTGCCTCTTCAAAAGGCTGCTCGCGAATACCTTCCTTAATTAAATCATGAAACATGCCTTTTATTATGCTCATAGTCTCGTAAGGAGTTGGATCTCTATAACTTTCAATCCTAAAGTTGGAGTTTTTAGAAGAACCAAAAGCTCCGTAGGCTCCACCTTGTTCTCTGATAAGTGGGTGTAAGTAAACCTGATCAAGATAATGCTTCAGCACTGTGAGCGCCGCAAATTCGTCGTCTCTTGCGGTTACATTATGATTCCAAGTGAGTATTGCTTGCGATGAAGTAGTGTCGTCACTAATAATAGTATATGGGGTTGTTTCTTTTATCCTAGACAAAATAGGTTTTACGCGAGCGCCTTGAGTTTGTTGATGCGGCAAGCCAACTTTCTTCAGCATATTAAGTCCAGCCTCCAGCGTTTTTTCATCACCCTTTGTCAGTGCATAGCGAGGTGCCTTCAAAATCAGTTTGTGTCCTTTTTTTAGTGTTTCAATTTTTTCTTGCGGCGTTTTCTCAGCAAACTCTTTGACTTGCCTAAAATGACCAGTGTTTTTGATTTCATCAATAAACTGACTAAGAGCCCCCTGTTTTTGCTCATGGTGTGCAGAGACAAGTCTTGAAACAATGGTTTTCATTGACTGTTTCAGTTCCTCGTATTGTGAAACGGCGGTTTGGTGAACGTAGACCTCATCATTGAAAGAAGCGTTTTCAACCAGGTAAGCAATTGTTTGCCCAATATCACTTATATTTTCAGGGAAGTTCCTTGCTCGCAAATTATACAGTATCCTCACTTTAGCAGCGTCCCCACGATAGGGAACTGTCAGCATTTCAGAGGAAAGATGAGGAGCTTTTTCCCTCAAGAACATTTGGCTTTCTTCCCAAGACTTGTTGGAAATTCCAGCGGCACCGAGATACTGTATAGTCATATAAACTGTTTTCAGTTCATCCAGAGAATAGCTGCTTAAATCGAAGGTAAGTTGTATTTCATGCAGTGTTTCGGTGGGGTGGCTGTATGGAAAATGGAATGTGGCGCTGGATTTGTACCTGTGGAGTTCGTGCTCTTTTAGTTTGCTTTTCCTACCCTTCAAATCTTCCAAAGAAAACATAGGAAGAGTAGACAGGTCTTGGCTTTCTTTTTGTCTTTTTTCAAGATCTTTATTGCTTTTTACTACAGCAGCCTTATCTGCTTCTGTCATTAAAGAAACAATCTGATTTTTTCTTTTCACTTCTTCACAGTCTCTCTTAGTGTGGTAGTCAACGTCAACAAGTGAGCTAATTTGGATTGGTCTTTCTTTTGAATTAAAAATGTTTTTTTCCATCCAGTCACTATAAGTTTTTGGAGTTAGAAGTTCTTTTTCGTGTCCTACTAATGCTTCGTAAAGAGAGAGGTGTTCAAAAGCAGGTTCGTTGATGATGAGAAGGTTGGCTAAATTTTGAATCAATCGCAGTCCTGAATGCATGCCTTGTCGTGGTTCGCTTTCAAGCGTGGCCAGTTTTATTTCTTCATATGCGATTCTTAAGGTCTCTGTGTCAACAGGGTTTTTCCTTATATGTTCTATGGCTTCGTTTAATAACTTGTACGAAGAGTCCTTTTCGTGTCCCTCAACACCAAGCACAATGAAGGGCATGGCGTTTTCTGTGCTAATAAAGTTAAATGAAGGATTTTCTGGATAATCAAGAAAAAACTTATCCCAAGCCCCGGTTTGCGAAAAAACCGTATGCTGTAAAACGTGGGGAATGATGTGATCTAGTAAAGTAAATTTGTTTTTTAATCGGTAGGCATTCATATAAGTGTTTCTGCTATCTGCATCTCCGGGAACAGTAAAGTTGGATTCTTGCTGGTGAGGAGAAAGATTTTTGTAATCAGGAAGAACCAATGGTTCCATTTTTTTACCATAGTCCTTGTGTCTTGAAAGAAATTTCTCTAAGGTTTTCTGAACTCCATCAGCGCAGAGAGTTTTCGAGTCGCCATAGGTAATAACCACTGCTTTTGAAGGATGATACCAATATTCATGATATTTCTTAAGCTCATCAAGACTCAATTTAGTGATTTCAAGAGGGTCGCCTCCAGAGTGGCTAGCGTAAGGGGTTTCGGGGTACATTGACTTCAATAGTGAGTAATAAAGGATGTTTTGGGAATTTGAAAAAGCTCCTTTCATTTCATTGTAGACAACCCCTTGAAATTCAAATTCGTTGTTTTCATTAAAGCTTGAACGCCAACCCTCCTGCATAAATTCTGTCTCCCGCAAAAGCGGATAGAGTGTTGCATCGAGGTATACTGAAAGTAGGTTTTCAAAATCTTTATTTTCAGTGGTTGTAAATGGGTACATTGTGTAGTCCATACCAGTGAAGGCGTTCATAAATTGGGAGACGCTTCTGTTCAACATTGAAAAAAACGGGGTTCTTTGGGGGTACAGTTCGCTACCATGCAAAACAAAGTGTTCTAGAATGTGCGGGGTTCCTTTGCTGTCAGAAGGAAAGGTTGGAAATGCAATAACAAAAGACTGCTCAGGCCCACCGTGTTCGATGTGAAGATGGCGCAGACCTATGTCGTGCTGAAAAAGTGTGGCTTTCTGTTCTGGAGTCGAAGTTGTTTTTTCACTGATTTTCTTGAAAGTCATAAATTTCCTTTTTTAGGTTTTAAAATAGTTTTAAGCTTTTTTGAACCAAGCCGCCATTGAATAGCGCGGTTTAAGCGTTTTTAAAACTTCATGTTCCACTTTTTCAGAGGAAAAGAAAACCCAAGTGTTTTTTTTGGGGATAATATCTTTATATCCTTGGTTGTCATTATTGTAAAGACGCAAAACGCCACCATCCTCAACATCCCACTGATCGTTAAAGTATGTAACCATAGAAATCACTCTCTTGTTGTTTACTTTAAAGGCGTCTATATGTCTTCCGTAAAAACCTGTCCCTTTAGGATAAAAAGCCCAATGTGATTCGCAATCGACAAGAGGAAATCGAATAATTTCCGATAGTGCGGCAACTCCCTGCTTTAAAAAATCCTGTATGGTTAAATCGCTTTGTTCATCAACCCAAAGTATATGGTCGTTTCTAACTGAGTCCTCCCTGTACGAGGAACCCTTTCCTGTTCCGGCCTTTTTTGATTTTTCAATAAAGTTTTCAGGTGGAAGTAAAAAATAAGGCGTTTCCTTCTTGATAACAGCATAGTCTTGTTCTTCAAATTGTTCCTCGATATTCTTTTTCATGTCTACCCAAAAATCAACAGGTTTTTCCATAATTGAAGTTCCTTCTGTTTTTTTGTGTTTTACTAAGTGTTTTTCTACCAAAGCATAAAAAAATGATTTGTTTAAATTTTATTTTTTATTTTCCAGTGTTAGCTTCAGTTTTACCTCAATCCCAACCAATCAGCAATATTAATTGAATAAATAAACCCCGTAAAGGTAAGCTGCGCACAAAAACCTGTATCGAGTGTACGAAGAAAGTGTGAAAATAAGTCCTGCCTTTTAGGTTATTCGGTTGCTTACACAATCCAACTGTGTTGATGAGCTGCTGCGTGTTCGTGCGATCAACGTCAATCTATGCTTTTTAATACAATAACTGTTTTTAGTTAGACCTGCAACGATTTTTCTTAGTTTCTCAAATAATACCACAACTGCTACGAGAATAAAGCGTAAACTGAAAAATAAACCCCGGTTAGACAAAAAACAAGCTTTGGGAGACGGGTAAGCAAAAAACAATTAATTTATGCACTAAGGTTAAATTAAATATACCATTACTTAATTGAAAAACTACACGGTATTCAAAAATCATTGCGATTAATTTTGAAAATCGCTTTTATAATCTATATCACCAAAGTGATCTATATTATAAGAAAAGTGATTGGGTAGATTAAAGAGTAAAAGTCAGACTTTAAAGGGCAAGTTTGTTGTTGCTTTCAAAGCAAAACAGGTTTTAATAAAAAACATTAGTTTTATAAAGAAGAACAAAGCAGCGTGTTTTTTAAGTGGTTTTACTGATGCGAACAAGAAATAAAAAATTACTGAAAGCAATAAGGCTCCTTGTTGTAAAACAACCCAATGTACCTGCGTGAAAGATTTTGTTGGTAGAAACAAAAACAAAAATCAATTTCTAGTGAGGAGCTTTCTTGCCAAGCGCAGCGGCGCAAAGGGTCGTTGAGAAGGTGTGTTTTTTATATTTTATTTTTTAGTAAATAAAAAAATGGTTAATGGTTGATTTTTGTTTTCCCATCGCCCAACAGTTAAGTTATCTTATCTTTACAAGCGATTTTCCACCCAAGGCGAGTTCCTTTTCTTGAGTTTTGCTTTTTTTCTTAATTGTTTTTAAAAGGTGTTCCATGTGATAAGATAGAAGAAGGTAATATGTAAAATCCCCAAGTGTACTAACTACCCCCGACAAACTAACTTCTTTGGGATTTTTTTTGTTTTCCAAGTCAAGTTTTAGGTTGTCTTCAAATTTTTTTATATCCTCATTTATGTTAATAAGAAAAGAGTTCAAGTTGTTAATCACTAGTTTAGTAATTTCTTTGGTGGGAAGGGTGGGGTTTTCTCCTTGTTTAGTGTAAGCGTGTTCTTGTCCGTTAGTAAAAAAACCGTAGATTTCATTAAAGGATTCTTTTTCCTTTTTGGTAAATTCATGACAATACCTATTCCAAAAGTTTGCTAAATAACAAACAGTAATAGCATCAACAGCCTCTGATGACAGAGGAGTTATAGAAAAGCTCGTCTGCTTAGTGTTTTTTTTCATTTTTATTAATTTCTCTGAAGTTTTTTAAATTATACTTTTTTTTAGATTGTTTTCAAGTTTTAATTTTTGGTTTATGAAAAGACCTGCCTACACGAAAAAGAGGCTGTGTGTTGGGTTTGAATAGGCAAGCGACGTATTTATACCTGCTTTTCCCCACTAGCGAGAAGGTTTTTTTATCAGCGCCGGGCGTTAGCAATTTTTAGTGAGGTTTTTATTCATCAATAAATAGGCTGCTGCTAATGGTCTACATACAACGCCAACGATCAGTTTTCTTGGCGCTGTCTATGACAAGCAACAAATACCAAAGTTAGTCAATGGTAGTAGGTGTTAGTGCGCATAGTGTCACAACGGCGTAGAGTTTAATAGCAAGTTTAAGACAAACCAATTAAAGTTGTTTGCCAGTTTACCACATCCTTTATTTATGTTCTGTTTCAGATCTGGAATGAGTTTAGTGGGTAAACAACAAAAAGTAAATTTGGTTTGAATTGTGTTTTTTATCAGTCTGTCATTTGGGTTGTCAAGTTTTACACAAGTAAAGCGCTGCATTTTTTTTAAGGAGGGCTGTCGGATTTGTGGGAGAGTGCTTGAAACATTAAATCGATGGTAGCAGCATTAGTGTTATATGTGTTGTGGGTAATTATCTGTATTATAAAGTTTTACAGTAAACTGTTCTTGCTGCTGTGATAGAAGTGCTAATAAAGTTTAATTACTGATTGATTGTGAGCGAAGGCTTACATCAGGTTAGATTTCTTTTTAGCAGTTAAAGTCAATTTTCAAATAGACAAGCCGGTTTACAGTTTGTTCCTTTATATTTAAAGGCGTAAATGGTGTTGTGGTGAATAAGTTTTTGGTGTTTTCAGACGAGATCTTTGGTTAAATGTTTTTCGATGGTTTTTTTTGCTAAAATAAATTTAATTTTCAGAAAAAACAGGTTGTCTTTTTATTTTTCTTTTATATGATGATAGTAAGCATTCTAGAATTAGGTTTCGTATGAGAAATTTTACATTTAAAAGCGCTAAAAAAGAAATAGGCGCTGTTTTACTGCAAAGCCTGCTTGCCATTACAGTTGTAGGAGCAATGGGAGCGGGCGTTTGGGCTTTTTATGACCATGTTTCTGAAAACGCTAAGGTAGCCAGAGAAACCGACACGCTTAAAACATTTGTAGAGAAAGCAAACTTTGTTTATTCAGGAATGCAGAACTATGCGGGAATAACTACTGAAGTTGCTTTGAGAGATGGTGTGCTCCCAGAAGGTAAAAGATCGGAAACAGGTTTCTTTTCTGCATGGAAGCACCCAATTAGAGTAGAAGCAACAGCGGTTGGCGGTGTAGCCAACGCTGGTTTGGCTTTGGTCTATGAAGGTGTAGATCAAGAAATTTGTTCCAAATTAGTTTCATCAGGTGCCTCTGGTTTTACAGATGTTAGAATAAACGGCACTTCAGTGATGGGGGCGACACTAGGCTCTCCATCTAATACAGTAGACACTGTTTCGGTGATAACCCAATGCTCTGCGGTTCAATATTCTGTGGTTGAGTTCATCTATAGTAGCAATCTAGCGTTGGCCTCTGCAATTATCGGAACCCCAGTCGCTCCAACGGTAACCCCGGGTGGCTCGCCACCTCCTACAGGTCCTGTCATTACCCCTCCTGTGCTCCCGGTGACAATGGCAAGGCCAGCCCCTGTAGTGCCTAACGCCCCGCAGCCTGTGCTAGGCATCCCTGTAGCTTTACCAGGTGCTCCTGTCCCAATCCCATCTTTCGTCTCCAATCCAATAAGCGGAGGCGACTTAACCTCAAATCTTATAAACTGTGTTAATTTTAATTGCGTTGTTCAGTCTCCGTGCGTAAGGCCGCCAAGAGAAAGCAGAACTCTGCTTTGCCCAGGTGGGCAGTTTGGTAGAACATCAGAGTTTAGAGATTGGTCCTGCCCAGACCCTTACGGCACTCCTGTTTTAGGGGCTTGGCAAGTATCCTCAAGCTCGTGTCAAGCTTGTTTCTCGGCTGACACGCAAAACCAAAACCTTTCCTGCCCAGCAGGGCAGGGTGGTGGTGATATTACTGAATCAAGAACAAGAAACTTTGATTGCGCGGCGTCTAACACCAACAACACGCCAATGTGGGGCGCTTTCTCTACTTGGACAGTAACCAGCAACACATGCCAAGTCGTCTGCACCCCAGGTGTGAACACATGGCACGAAGATTGCCCTAGCCCAGAAGTTGGTAGAGTATTCTACAGACAAGAGTTCACATGTTCAACAGGTCTTGGTGCCCCAACTGCTGGCCCTGTCGTTGAAACAGCAAGAACCTGCGGTAGCGCAACAACCCCAATGTCTTCCACTTGCTCTGATAGAGGCGTAGTAAACAATGTATCTCTTGGCTCTGCAGGCTCTTTCTCCGGCACTAGAGACAACGTAACAGGCGTCGAAACCTGGACTTCGCAGTCTGGTTGCTGCGTGCCTGGAATGGGCGTTGGATCGTCGCTTAATGTCGTTGGTGTAATGGTTCCTGGGTGTAACGAACCTACTAGTACTTCTTGTGCTGCCGAGGGCGCTGGGGGATCGGGATCGTTCTTTGGTGTAAGAAACAACGAGGTTGGAACAACGGCTTGGACATCACAGTCGGGTTGCTGCTTCATAGGTCAGCCTTCTTTCTCTTGGTTCACCATATCAGGGGTTGCTGGTGTCCCAGGCTGTGTTGGTTCATGCGCAGATAGTGTAAGAACAAGAACTCAATGGGTTGACAGAACGCTTACGTGCCCACTTGGAGCGCCCGGTTCTATAACTCTCCAAGCAGAGCAGTCCATCAACGAAAGCTCTCCAACAAACTGCTCAACGGGTATAGCAACAGGAGCTTGGACTGCGGCTTCTGCTTGGACAGACACAGGCAACACAAGAAACACAGTTAGCACATGTCCAGGGAATCCTTGTTCTAGGGGTTGCTCAGCCCTTGGTTTGCTTGGTTCAGGATCGTTCTTTGGCAATGAAGATGCGTCCGGTGTCTGCGTGTTTAGCAATCAATCCGGTTGTTGTGTAACAGGTCATCCGAATACCGCTGATCACATAAGGCGTGGGGTTTCAGGGATACCTGGATGCAACGTAGAACAGGCATGTACTGCTTTGGGAACATCAGGCCCAGGCTCTTTCGCAGGAACAAGAGATCCGCACACAGGAACAACCATTTGGACTTCACAATCAAATTGCTGTGTTGCTGGCGAACCTAGCACATTAACATTCACAAGAAATGGGGTTGCCGGTGTCCCGGGCTGTGACCGCGGACGAAGAGTAACAGCATCGTGCGATGCAAACAGTTGGGCTGGCTCAGGACAAATAACAGGCCTTCGAACATTCAGCACAGGAACAACAGTGTGGGATGGTCAGTCTGGATGTTGTGTTTCTGGCCAACCATCAACTGTTTCGTCTTCTTTTGGGACAGGCTCAACAATAAGCGGTTTTTCAACCTCAATCGGTGGGTGTAATGAAGCAGTTACAAGCACCTGCGCAGCAGCAGGCGCTTCGGGCTCGGGATCGTTTTCAGGTACACTTAATAGAGCAACAAACAGAACAGAATTTACATCGCAGTCTGGCTGTTGTGTGTCAGGTGAACCAAGCAGTCAAATGTTTGATGTGGGTAGGGTTTCAGGGGTGCCTGGGTGCAACCCATAAACAATCATCTCAGTACACTTTAAGAAGCCTAGATTAAATAGGCTTCTTTTTCTTTGTGGACAAGAGGCGAAAGCGCAACGCAAACTGCTAGTGTAAGCGTAGTTATCCGCGCGCAACATGTAAAGAGTGGGGCTGCGGCGCTGCTTGCACACATCCTGTTATGCGAGAATAAAATCTAATTAACTTTTTCACCATCAGCCAGTGGTCTGCAGTAGCGCAGTGTGGTAATAAAAGCGGGTTTAATTTTAATTAAGTGAAGGCGTTAATTTTCATGTACACTCCTTCAAACCTTATCAGGCAGCATAAATAAATTTTACAAAATAAAACGCATTAACTTTTAAACAAAATCAGTCACATTTTTTACTTGACTGATTTTGTTTTTTATATAGATTATTTTTTTAAATAAATTAAGTAAAATGATTTTCCCAAAGTTAAACCTACTAGAAGAATTTGAGGATTATTGGAATAAAACAAAAGAAGAGTGGGTGTATTTTTTCAAGGAAGAAGCTGTGGCTAGCTCAGAAAAAAATTCAAAAGTGTTTTTGGTTTCTCTAAACGAAAAAGATTCTATAGAAAGCATAAAAGCGTTTGTTTATTTATTGTCTTCAATAACAAAAGCAAAAAAAATAAGCTCTAAAAATAAAGAAAAAATAAAACAAATGATAGTAGAAAAAAACGAACTTCAATTTTTATTTAAGTTAGTTTTAAGAAGAGATTTTTTTAAAGAAAACATAAATGATTTTGGGATGGATGAAAAATGGCTGATAACAAAAAGGTGGAAAAAAGAATATAAAAGAAATTTAAGGAAAATTTAAATGAGGTTTAAAAAAATATACTTAGCGGGGCCAGAGGTTTTCTTTACAGATCCTAATTCAATTTTTTCAAAAAAAAAGTCTGTCTGTGAAGATCTAGGTTTTAAAGCTTTAATTCCTTTTGACAATGAATCTGACAGTGAATCTAACAATGAATTGGATGGTAAAATTGAAAAAAACAATAATCGGTCTGTAGCAGAAGAAATATTTAAAAAAAACCTGTCATTGATGAGTGAATCTGACGGGCTGATTGCCAATATTAGCTCGTTCCGTGGCCCAAGTATGGATTCAGGAACAGCTTTTGAAATAGGTTTTTTTTATGCACTCAAAAAACCAATAGTTCTTTTTTCTTGTGATGAAACCCTGTTTCTTGAGAAAGTAATGGGTTGGTCTAAAGATGTAAGAAAGATAAATGGTCATTATTTTGATGTTAATAATCATGCGATAGAAAACTTTGGTTTTTCTGAAAATTTAATGATTCATCTTTCAACAGTAAAGTGTAATATTATTTTAAAATCAGATTATATTAGTAAGGGTGAATTTGTTGATGATGACCTTGTTTTTGAAAAAGCAGTGCGTAGAATGAAGTCAATTATTTGATTTTTGTTTTTCGTTATGTTATTCTGTTTATTCTGTTTAGATCAATAATTTAAATCAATAAATTACAAGGAACGACGTGAGCGAAAAGCAAAACATTGATTTCTTCAAAAAAGAAGCAGCTCTTTTTTGTTCAAAAAAAGAAAATGATTCCAAATTCTTCTCTGCCTTTTTTTCAGATGAAATAAGCATTGAAAAAAGTTTAGGGAAAATCGTTTTCGAAAACAAATACTTTGCTGTTCAAGAGATGTCTTTAAATAATTCTTTAATTATTGACAAGTCAAAAGTGAAGATTGTAGTTTTGAATGAAGAAATAAATAAATTTGTTGAAAAACGCCACCCTCAAAAAGTGTTAGGTAAAACTTGTATGATTTCGCATTTTAAGTAAACAAATTGTAAGCACCACGGCAAATCATATAAAAGTAAATCATATAAAAGTAAATCATATAAAAGTAAATTGCATAAAAGTGAGGTTATAGATAAGGGTGAGGCGGTAAAAGTAAAAAGATAACCTAAAAGCTTTTTTCGTTATATAAGAAATCTTGTTTGTTGTTTATTGTTCGTTTCGCTTTCTGTTTTACACCCCGCCTCGATGGCTGTCTGTGTCAATTGTTTTCAAAACCGGCTTTATGAAAAAATAACCTCTTTTTTTCTTTTTTTCTTTATGTTACATCCAACCAACTAGCCAACAGGCTACCTCAATCTCATGAAATAATCTATTAGGTTATTGAAAACACATTTAAAAATTTTAGCTTGACAATTTTGACAATTTTAGCAGCGAGGTAAGCTGCTAGGTTGTTTAAACAAGTTTAACGGTGTTATGTGTACGCAAGCGCTTGCTTGTGGGTTGAAAAACAACTATGTGTCCGCAGACAGTCAATCCTCATTGTAGCGACAAGCCCCTTTAACATTACCGTGTTGTGCTTTTTGTCTGTATTTTTATCCATACTATTTTTACCTGTTTTCATTCACAAGTTGGTAGGCGGTGTTTTTTCACAACCAAAATATAATGTTTAGGTGCTGTTGAATTATAGAAAAAAACTGAAGAATGATAATAAGTGATTTGTTTTTGTTTTTGATTGTGTTAAAATAGTGAACACGACAAAGTTAGGCTATTTGTGATTAACCTATACCATAAAATTCCAAGCTCAGAGTTCGCAGTTGCGGTATCGGGGGGTCTTGATTCGATGGCGCTGCTTCATTTTGTGTTGATGGGAAAAACAAAGGCGGGAAGGAGCAAGGAAGGATCAGTAGGCGTTAAAGTTATCCATGTAAATCACGGCACTCATTACGCTCCAAAAGCAGAAGAGTTTGTTGTTGGTTGGTGTAAAAAAAACAGCATTGCCTGTGAGGTATTAAGGTTGGACGAATCTGAAAAAAGAGTAGGTTTATCTTCGGAAGAGTTTTGGAGGAACAAAAGATATGCTTGGTTCTCAAAATTTAACTGCCCAGTAATGACTGCCCATCATCTAAATGACGTTGCAGAAACATGGCTTTTTAGTTGTGTCAACGGAACCCCTTCGCTTATTCCCTACAGCCACAAAAATGTAATTCGCCCCTTTCTTTTAACTGCGAGGAAAGAGATTGAAAATTACGCTTCAAGCAAAAAGATTGATTACGTTGAAGATCCAAGCAACAGTGATGTTTCTTGGAACAGAAACAGAATTAGGCACAATATTATTCCAGAAGTTCTCAAGGTAAATCCTGGATACATGAAGGTGTTATCAAAAAAGATGAAAGAGAGAATGTTGAAAGAAGCAAAAAGTAATTTTTTCAGTGAGGTAATTTCATCTTGTTATTCTTCAGAAAACAAAGAAGAAGAAGTGCTTTTTGTTGATGGTTCTAAAGAAAAAAAATCATTGTATAAAAATAAACTTTAACCTTTTTGTTGACTTTTTTTAAATTAAAAGATAAAATTTTGCTTGGAGTTTAGGGACCATAGCTCAATTGGTTAGAGCAAGCGACTCATAATCGCTGGGCTCCAGGTTCAAGTCCTGGTGGTCCCACCAACATCACATCAAGTTGTACATCAATAAATTTATTACAGAGAATTATCGTGGTTACTTTTTTAACTTCAAAAATTATTAGTAAAAACTAAAAATCACGTCTATTACGTGTTTGGTTGCTAACAGTTTTACAGTAAAGAGAGGAGTATGAAAACCATGAAAAATAACAAAGTAAGAATAGAAATACGTGCTGCTGAAGGTGGCTTGGATGCAAGAATTTTCACTACCGATCTAGCAAGAAGGTACTGTGCTTGGGGACAGAAAATCGGTTGACTACCAATCGTCAGTAATCCCTTCGACGATAAAAAAGGTGCCCAAGAAATTCGCCTAGAATTTTACTTACCTGAAAGGTTTAAGGGTGTGTTGTTTAAAGAAACGGGCGGTCATAGAGTTCAAAGAATCCCGTCGCACGATAAGACGGGGAGGGTTCACAGTTCAACAGCAACAGTGGCTGTTGTTTGTGAAGAAGAGCGATTTCATCCCTTTTTAAAAAGAAACAGAGAGGATTTTGATATTTCTTTTTTTTCTGGAACCGGGACCGGCGGGCTGCACAGGAATAAAACGCAAAATTCAGCAAGAGTGAAGCATTTACCAACAGGGTTAGTCAGGCAATCTCAAACGAGTTCGAGGGAAAACTCAGTCCGGGTTGCCATGGCGTCATTAATTAGAGATTTGGATGGTTTATTGTTGCTAAACAACAGAAAAGCTGAAAACTCTATTCGCAGTCAGCAGGTAGGGAGTGGCGAGAGGGGAGATAAAATTAGGACTTACCGTTTTCAGGATAATGTTGCCATCAATCATGTTGATGGCAAAAAAGTAAATTTAAATAAACTAATGAAGGGCGATCTAGAAATTTTTTAGATTAATTTTTTTCAAAAAAAGATTCTAATCGCTTCTTGCTAATGAAGGGCGATCTAGAAATTTTTTAGATTAATTTTTTTCAAAAAAAGATTCTAATCGCTTCTTGCTATGATGTTAGTCAAGAGGGTTAAGCGGTTTCGTTAGGCTCTGTAGCTGTGCTGCTGTAACCCAAAGAACAAAACACAACACAACACTGCGTGAGCACCGCCCTGCGCCGCCCGCCGGTGTGCGTTAGCGCTAGCAGCAAGGGGTATTATAGCAGCGTAAATAAATGGTTTGTTGGCGCAAACAAAGACGGCTTTTTTTATACTGTCTATTAGTGCTGCTGTATCGATCAACGCAAACTGTACCGCCAAAGAGTTGCCATGTTAGCTCTGCGCTCTTCGAGTAGTTTTAGAGTCCGTTTTTTCACAACCACAAACAAGTTTCACAATTGGCTGCTTTTTAATTGCCTCAATAAAATTTCCACAACAGGAGTTTTTAGTTGTTTAATAGTCCTATTTGTTAGCGCTAGTGACACTGTAAACGCGTGAAGTCTTTTTATTTAAGTGCCTTGTTTATCTTACAAGTAATAGTTGTTGAAAATGAAAAAGCAATACGTGCTGCTTGTGTTATCAAAACAGCATATTATGCACACAACATGACTTAATTATCTAAATAAACCATTCAAAAGTAAGAGCTTGCTTACTTTAGTAAGAACCTGCTTGCTTCGGTAACCACCCTGCGGCAAAAACCCTCTAGCGACGACGTTGCGGTTTCCATCCGCCAAAATCACGCCTGTTCAGTCCGCCATTTTTAAAAATATTTTTTAACCAACCCAAAACAACCATTTCAAAAAGGTTTTTTGCTAAGAATTGGTTTTGTATTCTTTTTATTTTTTTTTTAAGTTGTATAATTTCATTTAGGTTTTTATAGGTAAAAAAAAATGAATAATTTTGAAGAAACACATGGGTTTCCCGCCCTTAAGTTTTATGATTGTTTAAATAAAGAAGAACAGTGGGATAAGTTGAGAGTAAGACATTTTTTCTTAAGAGGAAAAAATTTTATAAATAAAACACCCGAGCAGGTTGACGAAAAGCTAAAAGAAATAAGTTTCCTTGTTGATGAATTCAAAAAAGAAGGGTTTACTGATGAGATAATAAGAAAGTCGTTGGTTGAAAATAAAGTTCATAAAGCAGAATCTTTAAAGTTTTTTATCAACATATCCTGCTGGGGGGATATTGGTAAGGTGCCTTCACTAGAAGAGATCGTTGGGTCGCCAAAAAACAGGGAGGAGTACATGTTTTTTGTAAGAGCCGGGATTAAAGAAAAAGCTTTAAGTTATTACAACAGCCAGGTTGAGAAAGTTGTAAACCCATTAAATTTGGTTGTTGAAAGAGATTTTAGTTATAAAATTAAAAATGTTTTCGTTTTCCCAAAGAAAAATAAAAGTAAAAACACAGAAGATTCTCTACTCAATAAAGAAGAGGTTGTTTTTTATTTAAGAAAATTAAACGAAAAAGGAATTAAAGAGCTAACCAATAAAAGAAATAATTTTATTGATTGTTTTTTTGATGGAAACAATAAATACTTCAAAAAAAATAGAGAAGACGTTTGTGAAAATATAGAGTGTTACAATAATTCTTTCATAAAGTTGATTATGACAGAAGCGACCAGGGATGTTAGAAAACTTTTTATTGAAAGGTTTATAAAGTTTTGGGATGATAATGAAAGAAGCGAAACCCTTGCTAAAGAAAATAATGAAAAAACGCAAGCAAGGTCTATGTTTGCCTGTAAAACAAAAGAAACATTGATGCCATGGGTAGAGAAAATGAAAATTGAAGAATTAATTAAAAGCCAGGATTGTGTTGAAAAAGAAACACATAAAATAAAAATATCACAAATTAGGTTTTAGTTTGTGTTTTAAAAAACTCTTATCCTCCCAAGTTAAATACCGACTATCTACCAGTCCTTTTGTAAATAGCACAACGTCGTCTCTTTTACCTTCCAGAGAGCACATATAACCACTTTTGTGAACAAATAATAATTTTATTTTTCTACCTTCAGGAGTTTCAAGTAATATTTTTTCTCTACCTCTCCATTGTTCAGGAAGAGGGTTTTTTATGCTAAACGGATTATCATCTAAAGGAACGCTCTTTATAGTATATCTGTTTCCTGCGCCTGGTATGGCAATGTAATCAGCCTCACCACTACTGATTTCCTTAAGCATTCTAGAACAATTATGAAAACTGTTACTCACTCTTAGAATGGCTGTTTTATTTCCATACTCCTCGCTCGATTTATCCCTCGTGTTCAACCAAGCCTCTTTAATCTGCTCTCCTATGTCATTTTCGGCCGTATATTCGTGAATAACGTTAGAAATAACGTTATCTGAAAAAGAATATGCTTTTTTAAATTGTTGAAGCGATGTGTTATATTTTCCCACTCGGTTATACGCGCTAATAAACAGAGAGAAGTTTGAAGCTTCGATGCCATTATCGTGTTTATCAATAGATTTTATCCATTGGGTAAATTTTTCTAGCACTCCATTTTTCATTTTTATTAATTGATTGTTTTTTAAGTATTCAAAAATCAAACCTGCCGTCGAAAAAGGTGTCCCGTCACTCCAAGTTTTAGAAAAGGCTCTTTGGTGGTGGTCGAAGTTTAGTTGAGCTTCGTTATAGTCGCCGCCGACATCTAAAAGAAAAACCCCCTTATCTTTTTTGGCTTTTTCAAGAAGTAAATCGTCTCTTGTTCTTATAAAATAAACAAGGTTTTCTTTTTTATCCTCATCGAAATCAAATTTCTGCACCTCTTCTTCTTGTAAGAAGTAGAGTTCTTTATTTTTAAAAAAGTAATTCATCAATAATGCTGTAGCCACAATTTCGTCAGCGTGGAAAGAATTGCTGTGGGTGACAATAATGTTTTTTGATTCCATGGTTGCGATTTTCTTCTCAAGTTGAATGTTTTTCAATAAGTTTTTCATAAAAAGCTTTGTTCACAACGCTAATGATAACAAGTTTTTGTTTTAAAGTCTAATTTTTATTTTTTAATTAATTTTATCACTCTTATCGCAAACCACAAATAAGCTTAAATAAGCTTATTTGTTTAAGCTGTTCTTTTAGGTTACCAGCGAATAATAGCGAAGTTGTCTTATAATGATGTTATCTATAATGAGGTTGTCTTAGTGTCATGCGTTTTTTAAATTAAACAAAGGCATACTTTTTTTTTATTATCTTCAATGGTTTATTAAAATCAACCAATTAACAAATTTACAGTTTGGTTTATCCTTCGTTTGACTTTGATTAGCGCCGCCCCACAATTTCCCTCGATGAAGCTGTGTCATCTAATAAGATTAGGTGGGGGTAAGTCGGGTTTGGGTGCTTTTTGCGTACAAAAAAAGCAGCAGCCATCAGCCCGCCCCACGTTTGCTTTTTGAGGTTTTTTACTCTACTATACTTTCAAGTGGCTGTTGTTTTTTTGGTTGTTTTCAAAGCGTGACCAGGAAAGCGCTGATATTGCCTAGACTCTCCAGATTAGAGTGTTTCTCTGATTTTTTACACCCATTTTTTTTTGCGCTTAGCCGTTTTTTATGATAGGTTGTTTTTTTGTTTCTGAGTAAAAAAATGAATAAAAAAGAAAATGTAGTTATAAAAAAAGACGTTATAAAAGGCTTGAAGGAGTTGCCTTCAAGCTTTTTTGACATTGTTATTGCCGATCCACCATACAACATAGGGAAGGATTTCGGAGAATGTAAAGATAATCTTTCAATGGATGACTACGTTAGTTGGTCGAAAGAGTGGCTGGAAGAAAGCTTAAGGGTTTTAAAACCGAAGGGGACTCTTTATGTCTATGGCTTTAGTGAGGTGTTAGCTTATTTGTATTGTGCGTCTTCTGCAACCTTCAAGAGGTGGCTTGTGTGGCATTATAGCAATAAAAATGCTGCCGGATTGGGTTTTTGGCAAAGAAGCCACGAATCGATATTGGTTTTAAGTAAAGAAAGGCCGTGGTTTAATCAAGACGATGTCAGAGAACCGTATACAGAAACTTTTTTAAAAAATTCTGTTGGTAAAAAAAGATCAGGAACAAGGTCAAGGTTTGGCTCAAGTAAAGAAACTTTATATAGTGCTCATGAAAAAGGGGCTCTGCCTAGAGATGTTATTAAAGTACCTGCTTTGGCTGGTGGTTCGGGTTCAAAAGAAAGAGTAGGGTTTTGTTTGGATTGCAATAGTTTATTTTTAGGTTCTAAGGAAAAAAAACTTCACACAAATCATAATATCATCACCCACCCAACACAGAAACCTCTAGATCTAACAAAAAAATTAATTCGTGCTGCTAAAAGTAGTGAAGAAAAAAACAAGTTTTTGGTTTTATTTAGTGGTACAGGTGCTGAATGTGTTGCGGGTATTAAGGAAAACTGTGATGTTTTAGGGTTCGATATCAATGAAAACTACGTAAAAATGGGAAACGCTTGGATAGAAAAGGAACAACTGTCATAAAAAAGTAAGGTGTGGGTAGTTATGCTTTTCTTGAATTCTTAAATTCTTGGATTGGTGTCTGATATAAAATTGGTTTAATTGAAAAAGTTCTGTCGGCTTTTATTTACACACAGCAAAGCAGAGAGTTGCTGTAAATCGTTTAGTCCATTTTAATGAAAGACTACAGTTTTTTAATTAATCAAAAAACCGATTTCGCATGTTTTTCTCTAAAAGGGTTATAAAACTGCTGTGGCTTTTGATTTAGCGCAAAGCCGGTCGGGTTGGGTTGCCAACAAGTTACAGGTAAAGTTCTTGTGGTGATCCTCATTGTTAGCGCATTAAACCGCAGCGGGGACAGTAGAGGTAATGATAACAACAAACGAAGCACTCCGTCTGTTTAATTCAAGATTGTTAACTGTTTTAGTTTCACCAACTGAATTGTTCCAGTGGTTATTCTTCATGCAGCGCAAAAACAATAAGCCCCGCTCTGAAAAGCGGGGCTTATGGAGTGATTGGAAGTGTGGATCTTCCAACTCAAGCCAGGTAGAGGAGGATCACCAGCGAGCAGTTCGATCACTCACCGAACTTTGTAGTAATTTATCAAAATAGCAGCTTGTTGTCAATAGCCGTCCTTTGTTAAATTTTCTTATCCTGTTTTTTTAGGCTGTTTACAAAGTGTTGTTGGAAAAGCGTTGAGGATCGTCTACGCTCCCCTGATTAGAGTACTTTCCTGTTCTTCCCCAACTATTTTTTATACTTAGCTGCCTCACACCGATTCCTTTTACCAACGAAGTATATTTTACTATTCTTTTTTCTTGTTCATTTTATCTGTAGCTATTTACGAAACAACCCTAGCAGCCCGCAGGACGGAAAACATCTTATACACTCTATATGTGATCGGCGTAGAGTCGGAGTTGGAAGATGTAATGTTAAAAAGCTTGCTTACGATTTCAAGCTGCTTCTTGAAAAAGGAGAGTTTGAGAATATTAAAAAAGAGTTAGTTTTTGCAAGGTTTGAAGAGGTAAGGGTTCCTTGTAGCGATGCCAAGAAAATAAAAGCCGACGTGTTCTTAAGCTTGAATAAGCTTTTCAGTTTAGCCAAAGAAAAAGGTTTTTTAACAACCCCAACGAAAGGAACGAAGGGAACGAAAAAATTTAAGGTATAGTTTTGCTAAACAAAGATTAAACAAGAAATATTTTAAGATTGATTTTATCTTTCAGTTGATGAATAATCAGGCTTGAAAATCACTTCCATAGGAAAAAATATGCTTAATATCAAGATTTTTATTGTTACTCTGGTCCTTGCTTCCTTCTCTGCCAGCGTAAGCGCCAACAACAACAACAACAACAACAACAACAACAACAACAACAACCAACGCTCCTGGGAAGATGAGTACGCTGCTGGTCGCCTAGAAGGCGAGAACGATGCCCGCCGCAGATTGGCTGGTCGCCACGTTGATTCTGTAAGTGCTGGTGGGCGGGTGGATCGCACACACCCGCAGTATGTTCGCGGTTATTGGGATGGGTTTAACGCCTACTACCAAAAGAATAGTCGCCGCAATAGCCACAGCAACAGGAGTCATGATAGGGGTTTTTACGATCAAAGACACGATTACAATGACGGGTTTAGTGGTTCTGGCAGATCTGCTAGATCTGCGAGAACAGGCAGAATTGACCACGGCCGATATGAGCAGGTTTGCCAGCGTGTCCGCGTAGCTGTCCCTATTAATGAAGGACGCGTCCGTGATGAGCACGTCCATCCAAACCAAGTCTTGGGTGGCGCTATAATAGGTGGATTGATTGGCAATCAGATTGGCGATGGTGATGGACGCCGAGCAGCTACTGCTGTTGGTGCCTTGATTGGTGCTAACGCTCAAAACCCAAACAGCGGGCGAAGCGTCCGTTACCGCACTGTCCGCCAATGTTACACGATAGACACCTGGACGGGTGAAATTGTTAACGAGTTCCATAGATAAAAATAAACAGCTAACCGGTTATTAAGCAGTGATTAAGGCTTCTGAGTAGTTTCTGTTACCTTTATCGGCTTTGTTAGAAGAATTTGGCGGTGAGTTCCACCGCCTCAGCCTGTGGAGAGGAGGTCTCTGTTCTTGGGCGCAAGCCCAACGAAACCGCCCCCGGTGGAGTAGAAATCCAGCAGCAAAGCTCTCTATGGTTAGCTTTGCGTAGGCATGGAAGAACGGCGACGCAATTTATGAAAGCAAAATGGATAAAGAGTTGGTTTTATTCGTTTGATAGGCGAGGATCTGACTGATAGAGTTTGTAAAAAACTTTTTTAATTTTTCAAATAAACTCAATTAAAAAGCAAAAAGCGCTTAAGTAGAAGATCTGTCCATCCATTACTTAAAATCAAATTAATAAAAATCAATTTCTTACTTGTTTCGCTTGATGCTAGAGTGGTTTTTTGATATATTTACTTTCTGGTTTGTTAGAAGAGAAGCGAACATGACTGTTATGATTAAGGATGTGCTTCAGGTTGATTGTGGTGGAATCCCACAAGCCTGGATTGCTCGTTCTGATGCCGCGTGTCTTATCTCATGCGGTGACTTTAGTTGGCTATCGAATGAGTTTGTGGCGACAATCCTTGGCGGTTTCAAAGGCGACGGAACCCGATCCTCGCTACGTATCCCTTCTGTGCTTGCTACAACGGGAAGGGGGCGATCCGATTGGCTTAACTATGTGCCGTCCTTAAACACCCGCAACAACAAGCTTTTTGCCAGAGATAAATTCCAGTGCGCATACTGCGGTGGCGTTTTTCATCCAGCCAAGCTTTCCAGGGATCATATTATTCCCACTAGTCGTGGCGGTGAGGATGTGTGGGAAAACGTGGTGACTTCTTGTATGGACTGTAACCGCCGTAAGTCTAACAGGACTCCTAAAGAAGCTGGAATGCCTTTAATTTTCGCACCGTTTACACCTAACTTCATCCAAGATTTTTACATGGAGCGGTTCGGTCGCGAGATTACTGTTGGGCAGCAGAGTGTCCTTTCTAATTTTGCTATGAGTATACGCAATGAAAATAGTTCCCATTGAAGATTTAAACAAAAATTGGCTTAAAAACATCCCAGCATCATTCTTTGGGTTAGAAAAGCTTGGGTTCGCTTTAGCGTTTAAAGATCCTCCTGGCGGATCTGATTTTTGGGGATTATGGTTGTGTGAGGATGATAAGGCTGAAAGATTTTTTGGTGGTTGGATTGTCTTCTTGGGGCGTGAGGCTGTGATCGACGGAAAAAAAGAGCCCTGGTTCTTCGATTCAGAGTATTTTAATTTCAACATCAACAATGATACAGCGAGCGTTCATGAAGAGATGTTGAAGTACAGTAGTGAAAATCCTGTTGTCTTGGTGTTTTTAACCAATGATGATATTGCGTATGGAATGCGTTTCACCAGCGAAAACGAGGCCCTTTATTTTCTCTCATCGTTTGAAGATGTCACGCAAATGATTGAGAAGGTTGGAAGTCTTCTTGAAACACATAATGGTTGACAGGTTGTGTTGTGTTTAAAAAGCCGAACAAAGAAGTTTGTTTTTTGTTTTTTTATGTTTAACAATGTTTAATCATCACCATCAAAGGTTTCTGTGTAAACAGAAAAATCTTTAGCTTTTTGAAAAGTGAGAATAGCTTCGCCGCCTAGATCTGCTTGAATCTTGCCGTTTTTTTTCCAGTATTCAAGGTAGCACCCGTGCGGGTTTCTAATCCACCGTGCCTCAACAATAGAAGTGGGTGTGTCTATAAAAGAAAACAGACTAAATAAAGAAAACGGTTTTTTTAAAGATGAAAAAATACTTGCATGGATCTTATCGGGGGTTATTTCAACATGATAGGTTTTTAGTGGGTTGCAGTTTTTCACTATGCCAAGAAAACTCCCACTGCTAGGTTTTTTGTTGGAAAAATTCCAACATAAAGCAGTAAAAAGTGCTTCTTCAGAAATTAAATTATCACTACTCATAAGCTGTTTTTTTTTTAAAATAGGTTCAATAATAACATTTTATTTTTCAATTTCAATAAAAAACACAGTCAATATTTTTTAGTTTTTCTGTTTTCAAGCCGATTGTTTTTTAAATCTAGAAATTTTCTTTTCCTATCTCAGTTTTAATGTGAGGCAATGCGTTGAGGTAAGAATAAGATCCGTCCCACTCTACAATCTCGAATTCACCACCAACACTTTTGAAAAGTTCTACGACTTTCGTATCAACAAAATCTTTTGTGTGCTGTGTTGTTTTGTCTCTCGGCACACACACTTTTTTAATTCCAGAATGTATAAGGTGACTGATTTCGTTTAAGCCAGGCGGGGTTGGCCAACAGTAAGCCTTGTACCCATCCATAGCGTGGTCTCTTGAAAAAAGAATTGCGTTTCTTTCAGCAGATAAAACCATTTTTTCCAGTACTCCTTCAGGTTCTGTTTGAAGTGGACCATCTTCAACCTTGAAAGGAAGTCCGTTGAACCCGGAAGAGCAGAAGGTTCTATCGCTTCTTACAATAACCACTGCCCTTTGGTTTTCTTTATACTTACTCCATGTTTGTATTTCTGAGGCAAGAATTAAAAATCTAATATCCCATTTTTCATAAGGTATAGTGTCGTCTTCTAAATTAAAGTAAAAATTTGGAATCCTTAACAAAGAAGAGTTTAGGTTTTCTTCGACGTGCCTCACTTTGGTTTTTCTTTGGTGTAGCATGTCAGAGGCAAGACTAAAGCTGTCACCCCACCTCTTCATCTGTTCTTCGGGTGACTTCTGACAAACAACATCCCCGATTTTTTTTTGTAGCAGAGACGAGGTGCATTGCCCGCAAGGAGGGAGCGGCCAAGCATAAACTCTATAACCTTCAATGTCGGCGTCTCTGCAGTGCTGCATTGCGTTCCACTCAGAATGAATAATTCTAGGGTACTTTTCGCTCCTATCCAAGTAATATTCAGGCTTATCTTCCGCTCCTTTTGGAAGTCCGTTATAGCCAAGTGAAGCTATTGTATTGTTGTCCCTAACCAACACAGCCCCACATTTTGTTGATGGATCTTTACTCCAGGAAGCAACATGCTTGGCTACCTTTATAAATCGGGTGTCCCATTTTGTTTGGTTTTCATGTTCTTTTATGGTTTTCATTTTACTTAAATTGTTATAAGGATTTCTAAATCTTATCTTGTTTTTTGTTTTTTTCAACTAAGCAGGTTTGAATAATGAACAAAAAAAATTTTTAATAAAGAAAAACCCTTATTTTTTATAAATTATCCAAAACAGTTCTTGTCCTTACGTCCAAGCAAGTAAAAGTTGACATTTAATGCTGTTTCTTGAAAATGTTTTTAAATAACAAAACCTTTTTAGGGTATGTTATTAAACTAAAGTGTGTTTTGTCAGATGGGTGATGGGTAAATGTTGTTATGATATAAGACGAATGTTTTTTTTGTTTTATTAAATCTGCGTCAAAATATGAAAAAATTACAAATCCAAAGTAAGAAAAATAAAAATACAAGTCAATTTTTCAGTTTTTTAAAAACAAAACCTGATTGATTGTTTTTTTTTAATAAAATACACAAATCAGACAACGAAAGAATAAAAAAGGTTATTTGCAAAATGCGGTTGGGAAAGTGTCAAAGATCGAGCAGTGTTCGCCCATTAGAACATCAGAATACCTACCTACTCCCCTCCAGTTGCTTATTGCGCTGCTAAACAGCACTTCTGAATAGTCTGTCAACCAAGTGTTGAACAGAACAGGCTACAATTGAAATAACCCACCAGCCTTGTCGGTTGGCTCTTCCTGTGTGCTTGCGATAGACGCCATCAGTGCTAGAACAAGCTCAGACTCTTCCTCCAAACGAGAAGGGAGAGTGTTATGTTTTCGTTCTCTCTTTAGCGCGGAACTCGCAGTAATAACGCACTCCGCCTCAACAGCAGGGGGTAGGCTTCGAGAGCAGGGCGCATAATGGAAAACAAACCTTGCGATAGCGCCTTCTGCGACGCTCGGTTCTGCCTTGATGCGGTCAGCCGCGTTGAGCAGTGCGAAACTCCATTCGCCCTCTTGAATAGCGCGCCTCTGGTTCGCAACATCCGCTGCCGCAGCGAGTGATAACAGTACAGATGTAATTAATGCGAACGCAAAGAAAGTAAATATATTTTTTGTGTTTTTCATTTTCATTCCTCTCTCTTTGTTGGTTTTGTTAAATGAGGCACAGTGTTTTTTGCGCCTACTAAAACTACAGTTAGTGTACCACTGACGAATTCAAATTTTAAAGAATGCGCAGGTGATTGTCAAGAAAAATAAGTG
>BBPE01000747.1_pt2 | contig 31941 bp, 23 predicted proteins | sample 1344301 | NCBI WGS metagenome assembly BBPE01 (sample SAMD00019089, study PRJDB2971) | groundwater metagenome | isolation source: The Cedars highly-alkaline
GATCATCCTCTCGCTGCTGCGCTTCGAGGAGTGGCTCACCCGCGGCGTGAACAACGTCAACGGCCTGCCGCGCCCGCTGCCGCAAGAGATCGACCTGCAGCAAACCGCCTGGCTGCAAGAGTGGGCGCTGCGCCTGAGCATCGAGGTGCCGGACTTGGCCTCGTACATCGTCAAGCTGGGCTATCTGGGGCTGGCGCTGGGGGTGCTGCTGCTGCTGTTTTGGTTGGCCCAGACGGCCATCGACTCGCCTTGGGGTCGTATGATGCGTGCCATCCGCGACAACGAAACCGCCGCCGAAGCCATGGGCAAAGACGTGACCGGCCGCCACCTGCAGGTGTTCGTGCTGGGTTCGGCCATCGTCGGCGTGGCCGGTGCCATGCTGGTGACCATAGATGGCCAGTTCACCCCGAACGCCTACAACCCGCTGCGCTTTACCTTTTTGATCTGGGTCATGGTGATCGTGGGCGGCTCGGGCAACAACATGGGCGCCATTTTGGGCGGCTTCCTGATCTGGTTCTTCTGGGTGCAGGCCGAGCCGATCGGGCTGTGGCTGATGGACATCATCACCGGCACCCTGCCGGCCGAGAGCTGGCTGCGCGCGCACCTGCTCGAAGGCGCGGCGCACATCCGGCTCATGGTGATGGGCATGATTTTGCTGCTGGTGCTGCGCTTCAGGCCGCACGGGCTGATACCGGAGCGCAGCGAGCGGCCGCATTCGCTGCGGCGCTAGGGTCGTTGGGGCGGGGGAGCGGACGGGGTTTGGGAAGCCCCAGCGCAGCTTCACGGCCCGGGCCCAACGATCTCGACATAGCCAATCAGTTCAGCCGAGTAGCTGCCATCGCCATCCGCCGCGCCCTTGTGCTTGAGCTCACGCTGCAGCGTAGGCTCAACAGCGCGTGAAAAAAGATCAAACCGCTGCTCCGCTGAGAATCTTGGGGTGGCTGTCGGGGCCTGCAGATAGCGTTCACCTTGCCGCTCCACCGCTGGCACACGCGCGCCGTCTTGCTTGACCGCAATGGGCTGCACCATCACACGGCGCTCGCCGTTCTTGCCGCAGGCCTCCACCAGCCAGAACGACAGCAGAACTGGCTGCTCGACATCGCCGATGACAGCGATCCCGAGTTCCTCCGGAGGCACGCTGCGCCAGCGGCCCAGCTCTGCCTGCACCAACGGGTGATCTAGGCCCATCAGTTCCACGTTGTCGCTGCTTGTGGCCGTATCGCGGCTCAAGGTAAAGCGTGCCCGACGCGCGCCGTCAACCGTCACAAGGTCGTAGGTCTGGTCGTCGATCTTGACCAAGCGCTGCTGCCGATCTGCCACTGCTGCCGACAGGAAACGCGCCAGCCGATCCAGGCTGGACGACACATCTGAGAACGGCTTGTAGTCATCCAGACTGAAGCCTTCAAGGTCTTGGAACAAATCAAACACCACCTCCCGTGCTTCACGTGAATTCGAGAGCGCCGCCTCCAACTCCACCTTGGTCCGCTTGAGCTCGGGGTCTGACAGCGCCGCTTGGTACAGGCGGTCGTAGTTGAGCCGCTCGGACAACTGGCCAAGGATCTGCGCCCGCAGGTCTTCGGCCACGTTGCCTTGCTCATCGACCTTGCCGACCGTCTTGGCGATCTCGACCAGCTTCTCGTCCAGCATCAGGAAGATGCGGCCCTCGATGGTGTCAGACAGCACCAGGTTGTAGACCTGTGCCGTGTGGTTCTGTCCGTAGCGGTGAATGCGGCCGATGCGCTGCTCCACGTCCATCGGGTTCCACGGCAAATCGAAATTGAACAGGATGCGCGCGAACTGCAGGTTGATGCCTTCACGGCCAGCCGCCGTACAAACCAGCACGCGCGGGCCATCCTTCTGGCGAAAGCGGCGCTCGGCTGCAAGCTTGGCACCGTGATCACCCCCACGCAGCACCGCCACGCCTTGGCCGGGGAAGGTCTGGTCAATCTCCCGCGCTATCAAGTCCACTGTGCCAAGGTAGGTGGCGAAAACGACGATCTTCTCAAACGGGTTTTTTCGCCACAGGATGCCCAAGCCGTCGAGCAGCTTTTGCGCCTTGGTCTCGCGCTGCTGTGGGAAGACCTTGAGCAGATCGCCAATGCGCAGCCGTTCTTCGGGCAAATGCAGCTCCACCACAGCCGATGCGGCTTCTTCAGCGTGGGCGGCTCCATATTCGCTGCCATAAGGGTCGGAGGCCAGCTCCAGCGCTTCCTCGTCCAGCTTCTTGACCAGTCGATACTTGAGCTCGGCCAGCACACGGTCCACCTCACTGCGGCCGATGCTGTCGCGTGCCAGGTTGAACTCTTCGTGGATCAGCTCGCGGGCTTCATCGGTCAGCCGCTCACGCCCCTCGATGTCTAGGTCTTTATCACGCAGGAATGCCTCGTGCAGCGTCAACATCAGCAGGCGGCGTTTCATGGTGCGCCGCACGGCAGCAAAGCTCGACGCGGCGATCTTCTGGAAGATCGCCATCAAGAAGCCGAGCGCACGCCCCTGACCACCCTGGCGGCGCGCGAGGTCAAAACCATCCTCCAGGTACTCGCGCAGCTTCTCGTAGAAGATGCGCTCTTGCGGGCCCATCAGGAAAGACTCGGTATGCACCCAGCGTCGTGCAAACAGCGGCGAGCCATCGGGCTGACAGGCGTCCGCCTTGGTGCGACGGAACATCACCGTATTCAGGCGGTGCCGGTGTTCCAGCATTGCCTCGGGGCTGCCAAACAGCGTCGGGTTCAGCAGTTGCGCCAGCATCCAGAACTGGAAGTGATTGCCCTGGTGCGGCGTGGCCGAGAGCAGCATCAGATCCCGCGAGTGGTCTTTCAGCACCTCGGCCAGCTTGTAATTCTCGGTCTTCCTGACCTTGCCGCCGGTGCGGTAGGCCGTCAGATGGTGTGCTTCGTCGAACACCACCAAATCCCAGCGCGGCGCATCGAGCAGGCGCTTGATGCGCGCCGGGCGCTTGAGCGTGTCGATGCTGGCGATTAGCCGGTCGTGCTTAGCGAAGGCGTTGGTTTTGCGGTCGGTGATGTCGCCTTCGGAGCCAAACACCTCGAAGTCGAGGTTGAAGACATCGTTCAACTCGCGGTGCCAGTTGTGCACCAGCCCGGCGGGAACCACCATCAACGCGCGGCTTAGCTCGCCCCGGCTGGCCAGCTCACGCAAAATCAGCGCGGTTTCGATGGTCTTGCCCAATCCCACCTCGTCCGCAATCAGAAAGCGCCGGGGCGATGCGGTGGCGATGCGGTGGGTCAGCACCACCTGATGCGGCAGCAAGTCAATCTTGGCCGAGGTCAGCGCCGACGCGCTCTCCATCACCGGCAGCGCGTGGGCCTCGTAGGACAACCACGCTTTGCGCGCCCGATCTGCGCTGCCATCAACGGCACGCAGGATGCGCTCGGTGCGGCTAAGCTCACGGCGCACCGCACCCACCGGCACGCGGCGCTCGCCCACGCCAAAGAAGGCACGCAGGTAGCCATCGCGTGCCGGTTCAAGAACGACGCCTTGGCCGAATTCGGGGTGGGTGATCCGTTCGCCGGGCTGGAACTGAGTCTCTAATTCCAAGCGCTTGCCTCAGGTAATTCGCAAGTGGAACAGGCCCGCCGCTTTTGCGCCCGCGCGCAGCAGAATTTCCTGCGGGTACTCGTGGGCCTCGCCCCAGAGCAAGCGGCCAAAGTCGAGCTGGCTGCCCCGGTGCGGTGCTTCGCACAACCACGACACGGCATCGGTGGACACCTGCACCCTGAGACGGCTATCTCCTTGGGGCAACCAGAAGATCAGCGCAGCATCGCCCGCGTAGGCATCTTGGAACGAGAGAATGGCGCGTTTGATGCTATCCCCCAGCCAGATTTCGGCCTGATCGGGCGCCAGCAAATCCAAGCTGCCTTCCAGCCCGGCCACCACCAGCGTTTGGTTGCTGTTGCTGGGCGGGTCTTCTGGCCAACCATTCCCATTTGGGGCGGCAGCTTGCAAGAACTGCCGCAAGCTCCACACCTCACCGGCAGCGCATACGGTATTGCGTGCTTGTTCATCCCACAGCCAGCTGGTGCCGCGCCGTTGCCACACCGTGTCGTGCGTTTGCCTCATGGTGCAGCACCTTTGGAAATCCCCACTCGATCCGAAATTTCAAGCACAAGATTCTTGAAATCGTCGTGACACTGTTGCACGTTGGCCTGGTGTGCACCTATGGCGCCATCCGCAGCGCGCAATGCAAACATGGGCTTGCGCGCTTCCATCGCCATAGGCATCAGGCTGCGGTAATGCTTGATGCGTTGAATCTGCTGCCGATCGGGGGTTGGTATGGTTTGTCCAGCGATTTCGCCCAGCACACTTTCCAAGTAGGCGTTCGGCAAACGAGCCTGCCATTTGGCGTAGGCTTTGGTCGGTCGCCCGAGCCGCTCGGCATGTTGCATCAGCACGTAGCCCACAGCGGCCATGTCTCCACTGGGTTGGTCGCCCAAGCTGCCGGAGGCTTTGGGTTTTGCCTGCAGCCAAGTTTCGCGCCAGCGCCTGAGCGTCGGCCCGAGGTTCTTGAGGCCCTGCAGCGAAAACAAATCAGGGGCTACGGGAACCACGACATGACTGGCAGCCACCAGTGCCGCGCGGTTGATCGCGCCCAGATTGGGGCCTACATCGATCAGCACCACATCTGCCCGATGACGCCCGGCGGCCTCCCTCATGACGCGCCAGAATGCCGTGGTGACTCGAAACGCACGCTCCCGTCCTTCTAGACAACGCGGCCATTCGGTAGATAGATCGTCCTCGATACGCGACAGCGCCAGATCTCCGACGATCAAGCCCAAGGCATCCGACAAAGGCTCGATATGCGCTGGCCGAATGTCCCCGGTGCCCCCAAATAGCGGTTCGACTGCACCGAATAGCGTCTCGGGATGCGCAACGTCGGGCCACAGCGCCTCCAGCCGCTCTGTATCCACCGCCATGATCGACAGGTTCGACTGCGGGTCAAGGTCCACCGCCAGCACACGATGACCCAACTCGGCAAACATCCAGGCCGTGTGATAGACCAGAGACGTTTTTCCCACCCCGCCTTTGTTGTTGAAAAACGCGATGCTGATCATGACGCTGCCTCCAAGGTGATGACGGCCGCAACCACACCGGGCTGCACTTGGAACGACAGCCGAGCACCGAAGTGCTTTCTTGCAATCGCAATCCCCGCACCGAAGCGCTGCACATATCCGAGTGCCCGCAGCGCCTCGGCCAGATTGGGGTTGCGGTAATCCGTGATGCCGGGTTGGCCGAAGTTCTCCACGGTCACGCTGCCAAACGGTCCGCCGGGGTTGTGGATTTCGATGCGGTCATCGAACCAATACACGCGCACGGGCGCGTTCGTGGCCTCGTAGCTTCGATGCATATAGGCATTGCGCACCAGTTGTCGCAAGGCGTCGAGGGCATAGTCCTCGGCTACCGTTTCCCTATCGAGGCTGGCGAAACTGACTCGGCGGCGGTTGTGCGTTTCAAGTTTTTCTTCAAGGCGGCGGATTTGGTCTGCCACCGTTGCGTGGATCACCTCTTCGTCTCCAACCGGATCGCTGAGATCGGTTCCGGCGATGCGCAAGAACTGGGTGTAAGCCCCACCTAGCCAGTCCGACGGCGATTTGCCGCACACCAGCAAGCCCAGCACCGTCGGCACCGGGTCGTTTTCAGCCACGATCAGCTTGGTTGAGGCAAGTTTTTGCTCATAACTGCGGTCATTGGCCAGCAGCACGTCGCGTGCCACCAGCGACGGCAGGTATTCCTGCTCGAAGCGCAGCCGATCGAGGTCTGCCAGCAAGGCATCGGCGACGGGCTGCACGTCGAACGGTCGGTCCCGATGCCGCCGCCGCTCGTTGAGAATGCGCTCGTCTTGGGCGCTGGCCAGGCCCGCGCGCGGCCCCCAGCGCACATGGACGCGCCCCTTGTAGCGCACCGGTGGCGTGTCGCAAGGCCAGACGGTGATCGCCGCCACTTCCCCGCCCTGCACCAGGCGTTTTTGCACCAACAAAGTGGGCGGTGGTGCGATGTTGCCGTCGGTTTTGATGTCGGCAAGGCTGCGCAGCAGCTCATCGGTGACGACAAAGCCGGGCATGGGCGCGCCCGTCTTGTCGTGCACACCGATCAGCACCAGACCCGGTTCGCCATGCCCAGCCAGATCGTTGGCAAAGGCGCAAACCGCCTCACGCACCTTTTCCCTGTTGTCGCCCTGGAAGGATTGCTTGCGCTCGGTTCGATACGATTCAAGATCCACCAGCAACTGCTGAAGTTGTTCATCGGAAAATGGATTCATTGCGCATACTCCCCAGCGTCATCGAACAGCGTAGCCTGCTGCGGCTTGGATGCCTGGCTGGCTTGCCAGGTGGTGAAGATCGACACCGCGCGTGAGGCGGCGTTGCGGGTGCTTTGATCCGGGCCGTTCTTCTGCAGCCACTGCAGCAAAGGCTTAAGCGCCACATGCGGTTTGAAGTTTTCGTTCTTGAGCGTATCGGAGGCGTTGATGCCGCTGCCATCGAAGCAGGCCCCGATCAGCACCAGCGCCTGATCCAAGTCCGAGCTCAGACGGCGCTTGTGCTTGCCCGACCAGTCGCGCGCGAAGTCCAGCGGATGGACCCGTGTGAAAACCTTGCTCTTTTCCGAGCACCAGCCGCGTTGCTCGAATTCGTCGGGCGTGGTGATCGAGCCCTTGAGAAATTTCTGCAACTGGTCGCGCTTCATTTCGGTGGTCGCACCGAAGGTGCGCAGAAATTGGCGCGTCATCGGCTCGGCATGCACCGGCGGCGCTTCCTTGCCCTTGTCGCTGTCTTCGTCGATGAGCTGGTTGATACCGACCAGCGCATCCCGGACCGAGATCGTGCGCCCCTCATCCACATAGACCTTGCCGTAGTGGCGCGAGAAGTATTCCAGCGCCTTGCCGCGCCGGATCACCTGAATGTCTGCCGCAGGCAAGCCTTCCTTGGCGTGGTTTTCCAGCATCGCCTGCAACTGGCGCACATCGGCCATGACTTCACGACGCATTCGGCCCCAGCTGACGGGCTTGGGTTCCTCGGTGCGCTTGCGGCAGACGTGGATGATGTCGTACTCGATGGTCTTGGAGCCGAACTCGCCTTCGCCCTTGGTCTCGTCGGAGCGAATCGGGTACGTCGCTTCGAGGTAATACCCGGCGTCGAACAGCGACTCCAGCACCGCCACCCACGGCTCGTCCTCGCTGTGGTGAAAGGTGAACGCTAGGATGCCGCTCGGCTTCAGAATCCGGTGCGCCTCGCGCCAGCACTGGGTGAGCAGGCGCTGGTAGAAGCCATCGGGGTCCTCAGGTTCGCGGGCGCGGTTGGCCACGGCCTCCAGCGACTTGGGGGTGTACTCTGCGCCGAAAATCGCTGGGTACTTGCCCTTGAGCACCAGCCGCAGCCAGACGTAGAAGAAGTCGGCCAGTTCCGAGTAGTGCAGCAGGCCGCCGAAGGGAGGATCGGTGATGACCAAGTCGAGGCTGCCGCTTTCAAGCTGCGCCAGATCGGTGGACGAGCCCTGATGCACGGCCACATCCAGCACTGGATCGCCGGGGAAGACCTTTTCGCTCTTGCCGCTCAATTGCTCCGCCAACACTGGGTCGCGACGTGTCAACGCTTCGATGCTCACCGCTTCCCACGGCTTGATTGCCCAATCGCGGCCTTCAACAATACCCTCGGAACTGGATGCCCAGTTGCCACGGCCCAGCGCTGGGAAAACGCAGTTTTCAACGACATTGCTTTTGGGGTGGTAGTTGTTATTGCTCAGATGGGGGGCAAGGCAGTCTCTACTGATGTCCCAGAAGCAGAACATATTCTGATTGCGCAAATACTGCTGACAGGCACCGAGCACATACTCGCGCACCTTCCAGTCGTAGTGCCCGACTTCGACAATGGCCTTGAGCAGTTGTGCGTGCACCAGCAACTGGCGCGGGTTGAACATCGTCCACCAGTGCGTGAACCCGTGGTTAGGCACGCCACCTTGCAGGTGATGGGTCATGAATCCGTAGGGAAGCTCGGAACGCGGCCAGTAGTCCTTCAGGTCGGCTTCCTTGCGCGTTTCCCACTCTGCAAACGCGGCGTCGTATTGCCGCGCGTGCGCAACGTCGTAGGCCGCGAAGAACCGACCGCCATAAGGCTTGCCCGCTTCATCTCTCTTTGGGGCGTAGCCCTGAACCGCATAAGCAGCCATCGGCCCGGTCTTGCCGGTGGCTTTAACAGTGGTCAACACATTCTGCACCGTGCCACAGGCCGCGCAAGCGTAGTGGGATTTCTTTGGCACCGTGCCCTTCTCGGGTGCAAAGGTGATGCCCGTCTCTGGGTCGGTCACATCATCCGGCAGCGCGCCGCGCACTTCCAGCAGCCGAATCTTCGATGCGCGCTCACGGTCCCACCGCGTGGTCGCGGCCACATCGTCCTGCGCCGAGCCGCCGTAGGGCTGGCCTTGCGCATCCTGCTTGGGCGAGCCGGCCAGCCACTGCGGATGCACCAGCAGGCTCAACTCGACCTTTTTGTTCTTGCCCTTTCCTAGTTTGATCTGTCCACGCGCACCGTCAATCACCAAGCCATCTTCGACTCGGACATCGGCAGCCTCCGTATGGCCGCAATGCGGGCAGACCACGCCCTTCTTGCGGTCCAGCACCGAGAAAGGGTGTTCACCCGGCGCAACGTACAGCGGCACATCCGGTGCCATGCGCGCTGGGTTTTCCTCGACGTGGAATTCGCCGCCGCACTTGCTGCAACTGTGCTCCCAGTGCTTGACGCTGAGCGTTTTCACAGCCAGCACCGGGCTGCTCATGATCGGCGTGCGGTGCCCGCAGCCCGTCACTTGGCACGGGCCGTGCTTGGCCCAAAAGGTGTAGATGAGCTCCGGGCCTTCGTAGCGGTACTCGCGCCGCTGCTCATGGGTCAGGCCGAGGGGATCGAAGTCGTCGGGCATCACGCGCTTGGTCGGCACGTGCGTCCACTTCCCTTTCTCACCGTTCGGGCCGTCGCAGGTGTAGTACGGCATGATCTGTGGGCGGACTGAGGCCTCGATGTCGGCAAGCAGCTTCTTTACCTGCTCCAGATCGACGTTGGCCAGCTCCTGCTTGACCACGAACCAAGCCACCGGATTCAGGTCGTTGCCGATCATCTGCATCCCGAGGCGCGAGCCTTCCACCAGCGTGGTGCCGCCGCCCATGAAGATGTCGGCCACCTTCAGGTGCTTGAACGCGCCCCTCGTTTGGTGGTTGGCGTAGTAGTTGTCCCACACCAGCTTGGCGGCGTGCGAAGGGTCGTCCGGCGCTTTGGTGGCCGCCGCGATCAGCATCGAGCGAAACACGCTGGAGCGCCGCCGCGCCCACCACTTCGACATCTGGTAGATCGGCTTGCCCGCGTTGCCTTCGATGATCGCCACTTGGTTGACCGGCAGGATCGGAAAATCGACCTCTAGGCAGGTCTTGGGGCGGTTCGGGTCGTTGAAATCAACGGTTTCAAGCGCGACCGCCTTGCCTGCGCCGACGGCCTTGGCGACTTGCTGAGCGAGTAGTTCTTTTTTGGTGGCCATAGGTGGGTCTTAGTAGTCTGTGTCGCGGGACTGACGACGCATGTTTTCAACTGCCGCGACGAGATCAACGTCGGCTTTCGGCTTTGCCCAGCGCGTCCAGAACGGAATCGTCGCGCTTCGTGGCACATGTTTGGGTTTGCTCATTTTGATGCGCGTAGGCAGCAGTGTTGCGTCGCCGACCACGACAGCCTCACCCACGTCGAGCGTGGGTAGAACCTCCATTAAGCCTTCGAGACTTTCTGGCAGGAGCTGCCTCACGACGGCTTGGTCGGTCTTGTTGGCTAGGCGTAGGGCAATGATATTGCTACACTGACTTAGGATAGTGGTGCTTACATCCGAAGGGCGCTGACTAACTACCATCAGGCCAACGCCGTACTTGCGGCCTTCCTTGGCGATACGCTCGAAGTTTTCCAGTGCTCGCTTTTCGAGTGGGCCTGTAGAGGCAGCATTGCTCGGCAGATACAGGTGCGCCTCGTCGCAGACGATTGCAACCGGATGGCGTGCATCGCCATCCGCGCCCGGAGAACTCCAGAATTGAATTTGATAGACGAGCCGGGCTACAAGGCCGACTACGACGGGGAGGATATCCGAGGGAACTTCCGAGAAGTCAATGACCTTGATGCCGTGGTTAACGCCATCTTTCAAGTAGTTTGTGCCTAGCAGCTTCTTTGCAAGCTGATGCAGGGAGTCGTAGGCCTCGTACTCCGCCGGTGCTTGATACATGAACGCATACCGCCGATCGTTCATCTTGGTCTTTAGGCGGATAAGAAAGCGTGACAGCTTTCCGGCGAGCGGGCCTTTCTCGGTTTTCGACAATCCTTTTCGTGGCCCGCTGGCGTATGTCTCGCCAGTGTCGATGGCTTCTTCATTCTTGTCGTCGAGCGACTTGACTAGGGCCTCAAGCTGATACGGAACCGGCGTGTCTACCGTGAAGCCTTCCAGTAGCTCCGGCTTGCTGAGCGCGCCGATGGCGGCACGCTTCATCTCGATCACGGAGTCCATTAAGGCCAGTGCTTGGTTGGGCGCGTTGTCGCCGGACCGATCCACGAACACCGACTGCATCTCGTCGTAAGTGAGCAGCCAGAAAGGCAGGAAGATCGCATCGCTTCTCTTCGCCTTCAGGTCGCCGATGCCAGCGATGCGGTAGTGTGATGCGAACTTCATGCTTGAATATTCGCCGTGCAGATCGAGCACGATGATGTTGGCGTGTGGCAGCAGCGCGGATTGCTCTAGGATGGAGGCCACTGTGAAGGACTTGCCTGATCCCGTACTGCCGAGCAAGGCGGCGTGTCGTTGGAACAGTTTGTCGCCGTCGATATAGGCGCTGGCCTTGCCGTCGAGGGTGTAGGTCCCGACCTTGAGTGGCGCTACTGCCTCGGCTTTTGACGAGGCGCTGAGGATGCCCATGAAGTCTTCTAACGACTTCCCTTCGATGGGGAAAACTGGGCGGTTGATTTCCGGCAGGGAAAACACGGCGCGGGAAAACGTGTTGTGCCGTTCGCCGTCGCGTGCGCGATAGGTGCCGACCAAGCTGACCGAAACTCCATTTTCTTCTTGCTGAACGGCGGCTAAGTCCTTCGGAACTTCCCCTTCTTGTAGCGTTGGCAGTTCTACGGGGTGACGCCAAACGCGTTCGATGATGCCGATCAGCCATTCGTCGCCCAACGACTGGATGGCGACAAGGCGACCGACACGTGCCTTTTGCAAGCGCTGACCGTCCGTCACGCGGATGGTGATACGGGCAGTCTCAACGCTGCGAACGTCGCCAAGCGATTGGGCCTCGGTAAACGTGAAAATGCTCATAGTCTCATCCTATTCAACGAACGTTTTTAAAAAGTCATCGAGCTGCCAGAGTGGGCTGGCAGACGATATGGAGGCGCCGTTCCATCGACACACGGAGCCAGTGCCTTGCGCGAAAAATGCGATGGCGTGCGGATGCGTCTTCAATATCTGCTCGATGTTGTCGGTGCTGTCTCGCGTGACGATGAGCATAGGCATATGCGTCGCTAGGCGGGCCTTGATGACGCCTTGCAGGTGATCGTCATTGAAGCCAAAACCGACACACAGCATTGCATTAGCGCTCTCGATGACCTTGTTCATCTCGGTTCGCATGGCGTCGAATAAGGTATTGAGCAAGGCATCCTGATACTTCGATGGGCCGGGCACAACGATGGCCCGCGCGGCGTGCGAGGTGTCGTTCAGAACTTCTACAGGCCCTTCAGCCGTTGCCAGCCAGCTAATCGAGCCATGCGGCTTATGCAGGCGCACCGTTTTGCAGGGTCGATGGTCTGCCTGATACCCTTTCTTGTCCGCTGCCCAGACGCGGCTGAATTGCGATTGAAAAAGGGGATTAGCCCTTGGCTTTCGGCGCCTGAAACCTGCGAAGCCTGTGTCGAGCGACAGCTCGGCAATGTCACAAAAAAGCTCCAACAGCGTGTCGTAGTTAGTCGTGATGAGCGAAATGCTGTCGGCGTTCTGAGGCGAGCCTTCATACAACCTCTGCAGCAGGCGAACTGGCGCTAGGGTCTTGGGTGTGGCGTGCGCGAGAACCGCGATCTCGGCGCGCATCGTCTCTTCAATGATCAGTTTGGCCGTTTCCTCGCGCATCGCCGCAACGATTTCATCGCGCCCGGACACACCCTGCGGGATGGTGTTAAGACCAGCTTCAAGGTTGCTTGTGATTGCTGCGAGCGCACCAGCCCAGACAGCCTTCGCATCAGCGGAAGTCAGTCGTGCTTCCATGACGTTGACAAGGTGGCTTCCCAGCGCACCCATGTGCGGAAGCCCATAGCCGCAAGAAAAGCCTGAGCCGACAAGAACTACTGGAGTTGCTCGGAAAATCTTCTGAACTTCGGAATACAAATCTTCCGGTAGGTCCGTAGCTGTCATTACATAGCCCTACTTTGTAAGTTCAACGAAGGGAGAAAGAACCTCCAACAGCGAGAGGCCGCCGTGGGTTAACGTCGGGTAGCCGCCCTGGCTGCGCCATTTCCTGCGGCCCAGGGCCAACAGGTGCGCGCCGTGCGGGCTGTTGAGCTGCAGCGCCACGGGCGGCACGAAGGGGCCGCAATCCCTTTGTGTGAGACCGGTGACCTTGGCGCTGCGCCCGCTGGCGAAGGTTTTCTTGAGGAACTGGCCAACCTCGCCATCTGCATCAGGGAAGTAACCTGTGGCGGCGTAGCCGTGATCCGAGGTGATAACCAAGCGCCGCCCGGTGGCAAGGCACTCAACAAAGGCCCAAAAGTCGTCACTGGAAAGCTGCTGTGCGGCATCCTGGGTCAACAATTCCAGCCCTTGACCTGCGCCGTAGTGGTGCAGTTTGGCGTCGGGCCAGTGGTGCCAGAACACCCAATTCTTCGCTCCCGATGCATTGCCCACCAGATCTGCACAATCTTGCCACGCCAGATCGATGCTTTCGGTCTGCGCCGGTTGCAGCTTGTGGGCCAGGCCGCCGCCGTTGTTCTGCAGTTGGCTGCGGCTGGTCACGCCCAAGGCCTGCGCGAACGGGTTGGTTTCACCCGGCAGTTCGGATGCGCAGGCGCATACCTCATGCAGCGTGAAGCCGCGCTCCTTGGCGCCTTGCAGCAGCCAAGGCAGTTCACGCAGGGAAAGGCCATCCAGCACCAGCACCGCTTTGGCGCTGTAGGGCTCGGCCCACCAGCGAGCCAGCCTTGCCGAAGTGCGCTCGACGCCGCTTATTTCAGTTTGACCGAAGGCTTGCCACAAGTCCCAGCCGGTGGAGGACAGGAAGTGATCCAGCATGCCGATTTCGCGGTCACGCTTGATGACTTCACCTGGGGCATTGCCCGCAGCCAATGGCCTTGAAGCGATGTCGAGCGTGCGTTCGATGATGAAACGCCACGCATCCGCTGCGCTGCCTTGAGTCAGGCGCTGCAATGTCCCTGCGTCAAGCGCCATCTTTGTCTTCCTTCTCAAGGCTGAGCTCGAAAGTCATGCCGTCGGGCAGCTTTTTGAGCAGTTCCTTGAGCTGCGCGCCCGTAATTTGCGTGTTTGGGCCAGCAGACACCTTGAGCAAGACTTCTGCCACGGGCGTGGCCGGGCCTATGCCCCAGCCTTCGAGCTTGCCGATCAGGTTGAGCGGCGAGGTGGGCGGGTTGAAGAGCGGAATGCGCGGTTTGGTCGCACTGCCAGTGCCGCCGAAAATGCCACCTAGCGCTGGAACTGGCGTATGCGAAGTGCCGGGTTGAGGCCCTTGTACCCCGGCAGTGGTGCCGCCGCCAAAGAGGTCGCCGCCCCATCCACCCGTTGCGCCAGCAGGGGGCTGCGACGTGGGTGGCGTGGTGCCTCCGGTTGCGGGAACGGCCGAGGGCTGCATGAGGAAAACCTCATCCAACTGGCGCCCGGTGTAGGACAGTTTGGGCCGCAAGCGCCGCCACGCGGATTCTTCGTCTTCGCCTGCGTGGGTTTGCAGATGCTCCAGATTACGCAAGTTGATGGCGATCTTGCCGCGTGCGCACAGGCGCAGGATGCGTTCCTTCATGGAGGTTTCGCCCAGCCAAGGGATGCAGTCTTGGCCCGCAGGACGAGGCTCTTGCAGCTCGCGCAGCAGCTTGCCAACGGCCGAGTTGTCGGCGGCAGCTTCGAGCACGAGGGCTTCAAAGTCCTCGGGCACGAACAGGTCGTTGATCAGCGCCTCCTCGATGCCTTCTGGGATCTGCGCCCCTTGCTTCTTCAGGCTCTCGACGCTGAATAGGCACTGGCTCGGATCGGCGAAATTCCAGCGATGCAGCACCGCAAAACGGTCGAAGCGCTTTTTCAGGATGTCGCGCAGCGCACCCTGGTATTCGGTGTGCAGCTTCTTGTACTCGGGGTTCTGGCCGCTCCACTCCTGCGCCTTCATCTCGGCACGCGCGAGGATCAGCAGGTCGCGATCTTGGAAGGCATTGGTGGAGCCGGATCGCGGCAGCAGGAAGCGGATGGTGTTGCGGCGCTTCTGCAGATGATCTTTGATCCAGCGGCCCAGGCGCTGGTCGATGTGGTCCGGTTCCTCTGGCAGCACCAGTACGGGCAGGCGGTCGTCCCAGCGCTCCGGCTGCTCGGCTTCGTCCAGCTTGACCCAAGGATCGGTCTGCCAAGCCTTCGGCAGCGCGATCACGCGGAAGGTCTTGGCGACCTCCTCGCTGCCGCCGACACAATAGCGAACCTGCTTGGCAAGCTGGGCTTGGTCGGAGCCGTCGGTGAACAGCTTGTCGTTGCGGGCACAAGCCATCAGCTTGGCCCGAGGGTTCTCTTCTTCCTTGAAGAGCAGACAGGGGCCGTCTTGGTGGATGTTGAAGCTGTTCTCGACGATGGTCGCCAGCTCGACCTGGAACGCGTTGTCATCGACGGCTTTGGTGCGCGTGATGTCCACCTGCAGCGTGGCCGGTTCCGCACCCGCCAAGTTGCCCACAGCAATGGAGCGCAGCCACAAAGCGCCCACGATCTCTTGCAGGTGCGGGGCAAGGTTGGCGTGGTCGGATATCGCTTCGGTGACCGAAATGATGTTTTGTTGGGCCTTCGCGCGCAGGGTGCGGTGGTGCTCGTTGGAGACGGAGTCAAGCAACGCGCCGATGCCCGACGCATCGTCATCTAGGCGGAAGTCCGCAGCCGTGAGCACCGGGGCCACCTCGCCTCGACTTTTGTAGAGGTTGGCCAAGATGCGAATCATGTCGCGCGTTTCCTGCGCGTCGGTCGCAATCAGCACCTGTTCTTCTAGCAGTCGCAGCAGATGCGGGGCAAACGGCCAAGAGACCATGAATTCCTTGCGCTTGCGTTCATGCTCAGCGGCGGGCACCTCCATCAAGCGCAGGCTCTCACGCACGTGAGTTTCGATAAGCGAGGCGATCTGGGGTCTGGTGATCTGCAGGCGGTTGGTGAACAGGCGGTGCAGCAGCATCCGGCGGCGATCTTGCTGTACCCGCTCGGGATTGCCGCCCGCCATGAAGTCGATGCAGACCGGATTGACTCGGTGCACTTGCTGATAGGCATCGCTGCCGCCGTTTCGAACCGAAATCACCAGCACCAGCAATTCCGGATGCTCCTTGGCGATCTCGGACAGGATCTGGATGAAGTTGAAGGCCCAGTTCTTCCACGGGTACTGCTTGGTGTTGGTCAGGCCGTCGTACCAGGTCTGGAATTCGTCCAGCAGCAGCATCGTCGGCGTGTGCTGCAGCAGCTCGAGGATCAGTTTGTCGGAGGGGATGTCGGTTTTGGCCGCGCCCATGCCCTCCCACTTGCCCTTGATGTAGGTGCCGTGGGGATGGCGCTCGAACAGCAAGTCCCAGAGGAATTTGTAGCGTTGCCGGTGCAGGCTCTCGCCGATGACCGCCATGGAGCGGCGCAACTCGATCCTGCCGAGCTGTGGCTGGTTCAAGGAGCTGGCCCAAGAGTTGAGCCATGCACCCGTCGATGTGGCATCGTTGACAGCATGGTACAGCGCGGCCATCAAGTGCGACTTACCCAAGCCACGTTCACCGATCACCACCACCGGTCGGCCTTGGTTGGGGCCGACGGCCTCGATGCCTTTCAGCAGATCGTGGGTCGGATACGTGATTTCCAAGAATTCTTGGGCTGCGATCTGAGTCGCGCCGGTGTGGGTGTCGTTGGAGAGCTCAATGGCTGTCCCTTTGAGGCGTTTGCCCCGAAATTCTTCTCGTAGAGTCAGTCCAAGCATTGCTTTCGCATCCCATGGTTCGGGTAGCACATTGTGGTCCACGGCTGGCTGGTGCTGGCAAGCACGGAGTCGGCCAACTCGAGTCAAAGCACAGCAGGATAGTGCATTATTCTCAGAGCGCAAGCAGCGCGGGGTGTGTTTGCGAAAGATTATTCAAGGCCAGTCGCTGGGGAGGCTCTGCAAAACCCGCGCCGTGCGCGGCGTGGCTGGGCGTGATGGAGTCGCCAAGGCGCGAGTGCCAAGGCAATCCTGGACGGATTGCCTGCACTCGCAACGCTGCACCTCGCGCGCCCAGCCTCGCCCCCGTAGGGGTTCGGCCCAAAACGGGCCTCTGGCGCACCCCTTGCCTTGCGTGTGCCGCCCGGCACACGCTGCACCAATCGGGCACGCCAGCCTTCCCGTTTTGGACTCGAACGCGCATGGCGGGGGTTTTGCAGAGCCTCCCTAGGCCTAGCCGTTTTGGACCCCAACGCGCATGGCAGGGGTTTTGCAGCACTGCCCCGGCGCGCACGCTATTTTGAGGCAGAACCGCGCTAGCCCTCAAGCCGCCAGCAGCAGTTGCGCCACGCCCGCCGGATCGTTCACGGCCTGGGTGCGCACTTGCCAGACCGCCTGCACCAGCGCGGGCTGCAGCACTTGGTCGGGCGCGCCGTGGCCTTGCAGGCGGCCGTCTTGCAGCACCCAGCAGCAGTCGGCGTAGCGCAGCGCCAGGTTGAGGTCGTGCAGCACCAGCAGCACACCGGCACCGCGGCTGCGGCTCCACTGGCGCAAGGTGGCCAAGGTGGCGTGCTGGTGCTGCAAATCGAGCGCAGCGTTGGGTTCGTCGAGCAGCAGCCAGTTGCTGCACCCGCTGGGGCAGGGGTGCCAGACTTGGGCCAGCGTGCGCGCCAGTTGCACCCGGGCGCGCTCGCCACCGCTGAGTTGGCGGATGCTGCGCTGCGCCAGGTGCGCCACCGAGCAGTGTTGCAGCGCAGCGCGCACGATCTCGGCTTCGTCTGCAGCGGGCTGCAAGCGGTGTGGGTAGCGCCCGAGTTCGACCACTTCTTGCGCCGTGAAATCAAAGGCTGGCACCAGCTCCTGCGGCAGGTAGGCGCGGCGGCGCGCCAGCGCGGTGGCGTTGCCCCGGCCCAGGCGCTCGCCGTCGAGCCAGACCGCGCCGGCTTGCGGGCGCAGCAAGCCGCCGAGCACGTTGAGCAGGGTCGATTTGCCAGCCCCGTTGGGGCCTAGGATCACCCCCACTTGGCCCGGCGCCAGGTGCAGGGCTATGCCATCGAGCAAGGTGCGGCCGTGCAGGCGCACGACGATGTTCTGGGCCTGGAGCCCGTGCGCTTCGGTGTTCATAGGGTGCGGGCATGGGCGCTGCGCAGCAGCAACAAAAAGAATGGCACCCCGACCAAGGCGGTGATGATGCCCAAGGGCAGTTCGGCCGGCGCGATCACGGTGCGCGCCCAGGCGTCGGCCAGCAGCACCAGGGTGGCCCCCAGCAGCGCCGATCCCGGCAGCACCCAGCGGTGATCGGGCCCGGCCAGCAGGCGCACGATGTGTGGCGCCACCAGCCCGATGAAGCCGATGATGCCGGTGGTGGCGGTGATGGCCCCCACCACCAGCGCGGTGAGCAGCACGCACAGCAGCTTGAGGCGTTCCACCGGCACCCCGAGCATGGTGGCTTGCGCCTCGCCCAGCGCCAGCGCATTGAGCGGGCGCGCCAGCCGCAGCGCCAGCAGCGCGCTCAGCAGCGCGATCAAAGCCACCACCCACACCGCCTCCCAGCGCGCGCCGCCCAGGCTGCCCAGCATCCAGAACTGCAGGTTGCGCAACTGCTCGTCGGTGGCCAGGTAGCTCAGCAGCCCGATGCCAGCCCCGGCCAATGCGTTGATGGCAATGCCGGCCAGCAGCATGATGCCAACCCGGGTGCCGCCTTCGCCGAGCGCGAGCGCGTAGATCAGTGCGGTCACCACCACGCCGCCCAGAAAGGCCATCAGCATCAGTGGCCAGGTGCCCAGCGCCAGCGGCACTTCGGGCCACCACAGGCTGCCCAGCACGATGGCAAAGGCGGCTGCCAGCGCGGCCCCGCTGCTGACGCCGATCAGCCCCGGATCGGCCAGCGGGTTTCGAAACAGGCCTTGCATCAGCGCCCCGGCCAGCCCCAGACCGGCCCCAGCGGCCACGGCCAGCACCAGCCGCGGCAGGCGGATATTGAAAAACACCAGTTCGGCGGCGCTGCGCTCGGCGCTCGGCCACAGCGCTGCCGCCAGCACGGCCGGCAGTTCGCTCAGAGGCAGGCCAAATGCCCCTTGCCCGCTGGCCCATACCAAGCTCAGCAGCAGCGCCAGCGTGAGCGCGCACAGCACGGCGGGGCCGCTGGGGCGCTGGCTGAGCCAAGCGGCACCGCTGCGTTTCAGGGCCAGTGTGTTCATACCCGCAGCAAGCCCTGGTGCAGTTGTTCCAGCACATAAGGCAGCCGGGGCCCAAAGCCCAGCAGCGCCAGCGCGTCTTGGTGCAGCAGCGCAGCGCCACGGTGGCGGCGCCGCCAAGCCGGGGTGAGGCTCAATTCGGGACGCTGCCAAAAGGCGGATTCGCCCCCTATGGCTTGCAGGCTCTGTGTGGTGGTGACGATGGCGTCTGGGGCGGCGGCGGCCATCGATTCGGCCGTCATGGGCCTAAAGCCGTTGAAGCCGCTGATCACGTTGTCGGCGCCGGCCAGCGTCAGCATGGCGTGGGCGGCGGTTTGGTGCCCGGCCACCAGCGGGCTGCCGCCGTGCGCCATGATGAACAGCACCCGTGGCCGTGCGCCCGTGTGGGCCTGGATGCGCGCGCGCACCGTGGCCCAGCGCTGGTCGAGCTGGCGCTGCAAGTCCTGCGCAGCGGCTTCGCGCCCGGTGGCGCGGCCGGCCGCCTGCACCGTGCGCCGCACATCGTCCCATTCGTGGCGGCGCTCGACCAATTCCACCTGCACCCGGGCAGCGCGCAGTTGCTTGAGCACCAGCGGTGGGCCGGAGCCCGCCAGTGCCAGCACCACGTCGGGGCGCAGCGCCAGCAGCCCTTCGGCCGAGAGCTGGCGCATGTAGCCGACCTTGGGTGTGGTCTGCGCCGCTGCCGGGTACAGGCTGGTGGTGTCGGTGCCCACCAGATGCGCCTGGGCACCCAGCGCAAACACCGCCTCGGTCAGGCTGCCGCCGACAGTGATCAGGCGCGCGGTCCGTGTGCCAGGGCTGGCCAGAGCGCCGAGCGGCCAGCCCAAGCCCGAGGCCGCGAAGGCTGCCGCGCCCGCGCTTGCTTTGAGCCAGTCGCGCCGTTGCCGCGCCAGCGGCCTTGCGCTTGCCATGCGCTTCATGCCGGCGACCCTTCTTCCACCCCCACCAGGTGTGCCAGCAGGTGGCGCCATTCGCTCAGCTCGGGTTGGCCTGGTTTGCGTGCGCCAAAAAACAGCGCCATCAGCTCGCCTTGCTGGTCGAACACTTCGAGCGAGCTGATGGTGCCGTCGCTGCTGGGTTTTTCCACCACCCAGACAGCACCGATGTGGTCTTCGCGCAGGTGCAAGTTGAAGCCGGGGTCGAGCACATTGAGCCAGACCTTGCCGCGCATCTCCAGCGGCTCGACGCGTTTGATGGGCCCGCTGTGGATCTGGATGCAGCCGCTGCTGCCTACAAAAGCCATGATCGGTGTGTGGTCAAAGGCGGCCTCCATCAGCATTTGGCGCACCGAGCCGAGGGCGACGCGGCGCGTGAAGCGGCCCTCGACCAGTCGCAGGCCGTGCTGGCGCTCCACCCCAAACTCGCGCAGCATAGGGAAAAACTGGTGCACGTCGCTCATCTCGGCCCAGGCTTGGGCAAAGGCGGCGGCATCGACGGTGGGCTCGGCGCCCTTGGGTACGATCGCCGCCGACGGCTCGAACACCGGTGCCGCCGCCTGCTCGTCTTGCCACTGCGCCAGCACCGCGTCCCAAGCGGCGCGGTCGCTGCTGTCGCGCAGAAAAATCTTGTGCACTGCCACCCCGTAGCGGTCGAAGAATTGCAGGCTGGAGCTGGCCGGTTTGTCGGCGTCTGGGTTGCGTTCGGTCACTGCCAGGCCGGCGTGCCACTGCTTGAAGAACAGGCGCAGGTCGATCTCTTTGCCCAGCGCCAGCCCGACCTCGTTGTGTGCCGAGAGCTTTTCATAGACCCCGGTTTTTTCATGCACCACGCTGCGGTTGCGCGTCAGCGCCAGCAAGGGGCCGCAGGCTTGCAGCGCTTTGAGCAGCGCCAGCCAGTCGGGGCGCAATGCCACGCAGCGCGTGGCTTGCTCGTGGCGGCCGAGGTGTGCCGCCAGCGCGGCGCCCTCGCTCAGACCGATGTGCTCGGCGGCGTCGCGGGCGCGCAAGCCCTGGGCGCGGGCGGCTTGGTAGGCTTGGCGGATCGGTTCTGCTTGCATCATGGTGTGGCTCCGGTTAAAAATGGCTGACCAGCGACAGCGACAGGCTGCGCCCGGGAGAGGTGAAGGCGTCGAGCACCGCCGAATTGCCCGCCAGGCCCTGCACATTGCCCCAGTGCCAGTATTTGCGGTCAGTTAGGTTGTTGAGCGCGGCGCTCAGGCGCGTCTGGCGCGTGATTTGCCAACTGCCGTGCAGGTCCAGCGTGGTCCAACTGGGCGGGGCAAACTGCACCGCGCCGTCCGTCAGGGTGTTGTGTATGTCCGAGCGGTCTTTGGCGGCGGTGTGCGTCAGGCGCGCGCCCAGCGTCCACTGCTGCAGGCGCTGCTCCAGCCCCAGCACCAGCCGCTCGGGGTTGACCGAGTTGAGCGGCTGATTGAGCGCCGTGTCGCGGCCCTCGGTTTGTCCGTAGCTGGCGCGCAGGGAGGTGGCCGGGCTCAGGGCCCAGCGCCCTTCGAGCTCGAAGCCGTGCAGGCGCACCCGGCCCCGGTTGACCGACTGGAAGGTGCGCGGGTCGGCGACGGTTCCGCTGCCGCCCACGGCCACCTGGTCTTCGATGAAGTCGCGGTAGCGCCCGCTGAAGGCGGTGGCCAGCCACTGCAGCGCGCCGTGCTGGCCTCGCGCCCCGAGTTCAACGGTTTGACTGCGTTCGGGCCGCAGGTTCGGGTTGGGGATGGTGCGGTAGGGTGCGACCCCGACCAGATTTTCAAAGAAGTTGTTGAGTTGCAGCGGGCTGGGGGCGCGGAAACCCGCCGCCACGTTGCCAAAGATTTGCCAGTGCGGCTGCGGCCTGAAGATGAGCCCGAGCTTGGGCGAGAGCGCATCGCCCGAGAGGTCGGCCAGCGCACGCCGGAACAAGGGGCTTTCTTGGGCATCGATGTCGAAGCGATCGTAGCGCAGCGCCGGGATCAGGCTCCAGCGTTCGCTGATGAATTCGCTTTGTACAAACAGCGCCGTGGTGGTTTCGCGCGTGGTCGGGAAGCGCTGCAGGGGGAAGGTGTCGCCGGCCGGCGGGGCCACACCGGTGGTGAGGTTTTCCATCTCGGTGCGCGTCAGCTCGGTGCCATAGACCAGTTTGTGGGCCCAGCCGTGGCCTAGGTCGCGGTTGCGCTCGGCCTGCAGCGAGAGCTGCAAAATGTCTTCCCAATAGGTCACGTCGCGCACACGAAAGGTGGCGGGATTGGGCGGGGTGATACTGGCATTGCGCTGTTCGCGCGCCACTTCGCGTTTTTCAGACTGCTGCACGCCCACGCTGGCGCGCAACTGGTCGGCCCACGCCGAGCGCAGCGGCAACTGGCCGTCCCAGCTCAGGCGGGTGCGGCTGGCATCCATTTCGCCTTGCAGGTTGCGCGTGGCACCGGGGGCGGCAGGATTGACGTGGCGCGCGCTCAGGGCTTCGACGTCGGTGGATTTGTCTATGTGTTCGGCGCCGATGGTGTGGCGCTGCCCGCCGCCGGGCGTGAACACCAGCTTGCCCAGCAGGGAGTGGTTGCGGTCGCGCTGCGGGTTGGGTGCGGTGCGGGTGCTGTTGGCGGCCTCGTTCGCACCCTGGTTGTCGAGCGCACCGGCGCGCCCGGTCTGCACACTGCCCAGCCACTGCCATTGTGGGCTGGCCACTCCGGCCAGCGTCAGGCCCGCCCCACGGCTGTCGTCCTCGGTGTCGGCGCGCAGGCTCAGGCGGCCGCCGAAAGTTTGGCCGGGTTGCAGCAATTGTTCGGGCTGCAGGGTGAACATCGCCACCATGCCGCCCAAACCATCGGAGCCGTACAGCGCCGAGGTGGCACCACGCACCACTTCCACGCGCGAAATCAGCCCCAGGTCGTAGTAGTCGCGGCCAAAGGCGGCCGAGCCCAGCACTCCGCCGACCAGCTCGCGTGGCATGCGCATGCCATCGACGGTGAGCAACACCCGGTTGCCCTGCATGCCACGGATGTTGAAACCGGCGTTGCCGTCGCGGCCGGTGGAGCCCAGCACGGCGCCAAAGCGCTGCGGGGCCCGGCGCACCTCCACGTTGGGCAAGTCGCGCACCAGCTCGCGGATGTCTTGTGCCCGTGTGGCGTCCAGCGCCGCGCCTTCGATCACGTCGATGCGCTGCGGCACATCACCCACTTCGCGCTCGGCGCGGGCACCAGTGACCACCACCGCATCGAGGGCGGTGGCACTGGTGGACAAGGAGCTGCCGGTGGCCGGTGCAGCGCCTGTTTGGGCTTGGGCCCAGAGCGGGGCGCTGGCGAGCAGGCAGGCCAGCGCCACCGGCTGCAGCAAAAAGGACGAAGGGGCGGGCGGGCGGCCGGCGGCAGGGACACAGGTCGGGTTTCGGGCTTGGCGTTTCACGAGGCGGTTCCAGTTGGGAGGTCAAAAAACTGGCTGGCTCGAGACACCGCATCGCGGGGGTCGCTGGCTGGCTGGGTCGGGCGAGGGTCTTGGGTGCAGCGTTGGCTGGCTCTACTTGGTCAAAATCAGTTTGTTCTGCGATGTCAGGCTCAGGCGGTAAACCTGCCCGGCGTGTTCGATCAGCACCTCGCGCCCGCCACCACTCAACTGCGCAAAGGGCAGGCGGCGCACAGGCGCAGCGTTGTGGCTGTGCGCCGCCGGGCTTGCAAGAGAAGGGCAGGAAGCGGAGCGCATGGCTTGATTATAAGCACAAATGCGAACGATTCGCAAGAGCATTTAAGTAAATTCTTTGGGCTTGCACAACACAGCGCTGGATGGCCTTCGCCCTTGACTCACTGGGCTTGACTGCCATCGCGCACCGCTTTGATAGGCTGCACGCTGCGCCGCTTCAAGGGGCCTGCAGTCAAGGGGGCCTACAGGATAGGGGAGATCACAGCCCATGGCGGGTGGGTGCAGAGCCTCCCTAGACCACCTGGCCCAACTGGAAGATCGGCAAATACATCGCAATCACGATGCCGCCGATGATCACTCCCAGCACCACGATGATGATGGGCTCCATCAGGCTAGACAGGCCGGCTACCATGTCATCGACTTCTTGTTCGTAAAAGTCGGCGGCCTTGCCCAGCATGTGGTCGAGCGCGCCCGATTCTTCACCGATGGCGGTCATCTGCAGCACCATGGAGGGGAAAATCCGGGCGTTGTTCATGGCCATGGTCAGGCTGGTGCCGGTGGACACTTCGCGCTGGATTTGCGTGGTGGCGTCGGCATACAGGCTGTTGCCCGAAGCCCCGCCGACCGAGTCCAGCGCCTCCACCAGCGGCACCCCGGCAGCAAACATGGTTGACAGGGTGCGGGTCCAGCGTGCCACGGTGGATTTTTCTACCAGGGTGCCAAAAATCGGCATGTTCAGCATAACCCGGTCCATTACCCGCTGCACCTTGACGTTGCGCTGCCAGGCTTGCATGAAAAAGTAAAACCCGCCGCCCAGGGCACCAAACACGATCCACCAGTAAGCCACGAAAAACTCGCTGATGGCGATCACCAGCAAGGTCGGGGCAGGCAGGTCGGCACCGAAAGAGGAAAACACCTCCTTGAAGGCCGGGATGACGAAGATCATGATCACCACCACCACGATGAAGGCGACCACGATCACCGCCGCCGGGTACATCAGGGCCGACTTGACCTTGCTCTTGATGGCCTCGGTTTTTTCCATGTAAGTGGCCAAGCGGTCCAGCAGGTCTTCCAGTATGCCGGCCGCCTCGCCCGCTTCCACCAGGTTGCAGTAGAGCGCATTGAAATACATCGGGTGTTTGCGAAAGGCGGCGCTGAGCGAGGTGCCGGTTTCGACGTCGCTGCGAATTTGGTTGAGCAGCTTGTTTACGCTCGGATTCGGGTTGCCGCGCCCAACGATGTCGAAGGATTGCAGCAGCGGTACGCCGGCTTTCATCATGGTGGCCAGTTGGCGCGTGAAAATGGCGATGTCTTTGGGCTTGATGCGCTTGGCTGAGGCGGTGCGGCGCTTTTTGATCTTTTGCACCATTACGCCCTGGCGGCGCAGGGTGGCTTGAACCTGGTTTTCACCGGCAGCACGCACCTCGCCGCGCACGGGTTTGCCGTTGCGGTCCTTGCCTTCCCATTCGAAGACGAATTCCTTGATGGTTTTGCTTGCGGTGGCCATGGTTTCCTCGTCGAAAAGGCTGGGGGCGGCTGCCAGACAGGCCAGGCGCTCATTCGTTGGTGCAGCCCAGCACCTCTTCCAGTGATGTAACGCCCAGTTTAACCTTGCGCAGCCCCGATTCGCGCAAAGTGCGAACTCCGTCGGCGCGCGCCTGGGCCTTGATTTCGAGCGCACTGCCGCCGCGCAAGATGATGTGCTGCATGGCTTCGCTGATCGGCATCACCTGGTAAATGCCAACGCGGCCTTTGTAGCCATTGTGGCAGGCATTGCAGCCCACGGGGCGGTAGGGCTGCCAACTGCCGTCGAGTTCCTCGGGCGTGAAACCGGCTGCGAGCAAGGCGGAGTCGGGCAAGTCCTCGTAGGGCAGTTTGCACTGCTTGCACAGGCGCCGCGCCAGCCGCTGCGCCGTGATCAGGTTGACGCTGGAAGCGATGTTGAACGGCAGCACCCCCATATTCAGCAGCCGCGACAGGGTGGCTGGGGCGTCGTTGGTGTGCAGGGTCGAGAGCACCAAGTGCCCGGTCTGGGCGGCCTTGATGGCGATGTCGGCGGTTTCCAGGTCGCGCACTTCACCAACCATGATGATGTCCGGGTCTTGGCGCAGAAAAGCGCGCAGCGCGGTCGCGAAGGTCAGGCCGGCTTTGTCGTTCACATTGACTTGGTTGACCCCAGGCAAGTTGATTTCAGACGGATCTTCGGCGGTGGAGATGTTCACCCCCGGCTTGTTGAGCAGGTTCAAGCAGGTGTAGAGCGAAACGGTTTTGCCCGAGCCAGTCGGGCCAGTCACCAGCACCATGCCGTAAGGGCGGCTGATGGCTTCCACCAGCAGGGCTTTTTCGTCGGGCTCATAACCCAGCGCTTCGATGCCCATTTGCGCGCTGCTCGGGTCCAGAATGCGAATGACGATTTTTTCGCCAAACAAGGTGGGCAGCGTGCTGACGCGAAAATCAATCACCTTATTGGCCCCGACCTTGAGCTTCATGCGTCCGTCTTGGGGCACGCGGCGCTCGGAAATGTCGAGTTTTGAGATCACTTTGATGCGCGAAGCCAGCTTTTCCTTTACCGCCACGGGCGGGGAGGCGATGTCGCGTAGCTCGCCATCGATTCGGAAGCGCACCCGGTAAAAATGCTCGTAGGGTTCGAAGTGCAGGTCGGATGCACGCATCGTGTAGGCATCGAGCAGCATCTTTTGCAAAAAACGCACCACTGGGGCGTCTTCAACTTCGGCGTCGAGTTTGTCATCGGGTTCGCTCTGGGCTGTATCGAAGCTGCCTGGCTCGAACTCGAACGCGCCGCCTACGATGTGTTCGATCGCGTCGTTGGCGCTGGCGCTGCTGCTGTCGATCAACTGGCTGAGCTTGTCGTGCTCGGCGATCACCCAATCGACGCTGAGCTGGGTGGTGAACTTGATTTTTTCGGCCGCGTGGTGGTCGGTGGGGTCGGCGGTGGCCACGGTGACGCGGTTGCTGCGCCGGCTCAGCACCAGCACGCGAAACTGCTTCGAGAGCTTGGGCTCCAGCACCCCTTTGGGCAGGCGCTGAGGGTCGATGGCATCGAGGTCGATCAAGGGCGCGGCAAAAGCCTGCGACATGGTGTGCGCCAGTTCGACCGAGGTCACGGTGCCGCTGGCGACGAGCTCGGTGATGAAGCTGCTTTTGTTGGCTTGGGCCTTGGCGTAGAGTGCCTCCGCCGCCTCTTGCGGCAAGGTGCCGGAGGCGACCAGCGTGCGCGCCAAGCCGGGCAGCGCCATGCTCGAAACCAGGGTCTCTGGCTCGGTCATGGTCTCACGATAGGGCAAAATGGAGGGTGGCATGGGGCATGGATGGGTTGCACCGGGCTTGCTGGCGCGAGGCAAGTTCGTGTATATTCGCCTCTGTTTTTGCCTGAATGCCGGTTTGTTGCTGCATTTTGGCTGCAATTTCTGGAGAATACATGGATTTGCGCAAACTCAAGACCCTGATCGACTTGGTTTCCGAGTCGAATGTATCCGAACTCGAGATCACCGAGGCCGAAGGCAAGGTGCGCATCGTCAAATGCGCCCCGCCCGCCATGGCTGCTCCGCCCGCATACACCCTGGCCGCCGCGCCGCCGCTGCCTAGCCAGGCAACGGCCGCCGCGGCACCAGCGGTTGCCGCAGTGCCAGCCGAGCCCGAAATCAAGGGCCATGTGTTCAAGTCGCCCATGGTGGGCACTTTTTACCGCGCCGCCAGCCCAGGGGCCAAGCCCTTTGTCGAGGTCGGGCAGGTGGTGAAAGCGGGCGAGCCGGTGTGCATCGTGGAAGCCATGAAGATCCTCAATGAAATCGAAGCCGACCGCGCCGGCACCGTGACGCAGATTTTGGCCGAAAACGGGCAGGCGGTCGAATACGGTCAGCCCTTGTTCGTGCTCGAATAAGGCAATAGCGAGCCCTATGTTCAAAAAAATCCTGGTCGCCAACCGCGGCGAGATCGCCCTGCGCATCCAACGCGCCTGCCGCGAACTGGGCGTCAAGGCGGTGATGGTCTATTCCGAGGCCGACCGCGACGCCAAATACGTCAAGCTCGCCGACGAGGCGGTGTGCATAGGCCCGCCGCCTTCGGCTTTGAGCTACCTGAACATGCCGGCCATCATTTCGGCGGCCGAAGTCACCGACGCCGAGGCCATCCATCCCGGCTATGGTTTCTTGAGCGAAAACGCCGACTTTGCCGAGCGGGTGGAAAAAAGCGGCTTCGTCTTCATCGGCCCCACGCCCGAGGCGATCCGCACCATGGGCGACAAGGTGGCCGCCAAGCAGGCCATGATCCGCGCCGGTGTGCCTTGCGTGCCAGGCTCCGAAGGCGCGCTGCCCGACGATGCGGCCGAGGTCAAGCGCATTGCGCGCTCCATCGGCTATCCCGTGATCGTCAAGGCCGCGGGCGGCGGCGGCGGGCGCGGAATGCGCGTGGTGCACACCGAAGCGGCGCTGCTGCACGCCGTGCTCACGACCAAGGCCGAGGCCGGGGCCGCCTTTGGCAACCCCGAGGTTTATCTGGAGAAATTCCTGCAAAACCCGCGCCACATCGAAATTCAGGTGCTGGCCGACAACTACCGCAACGCAGTCTATTTGCACGAGCGCGACTGCTCCATGCAGCGGCGGCACCAAAAGGTGATCGAAGAAGCCCCGGCACCCGGCATTGCGCGGCGCCTGATCGAGCGCATTGGCGACCGCTGCGCCGCAGCGTGCAAAAAAATGGGCTACCGGGGTGCGGGCACCTTCGAGTTTTTGTACGAAAACGGCGAGTTCTACTTCATCGAGATGAACACCCGGGTGCAGGTCGAGCACCCCGTGACCGAGGCCGTGACCGGCATCGACATCGTGCGCCAGCAAATCGCCATTGCAGCGGGCGAGAAACTGCCCTTTACCCAGCGCCAGATCGAGCTGCGCGGGCACGCCATCGAGTGCCGCATCAACGCTGAAGACCCGTACAAATTCACCCCCTCTCCGGGGCGCATCAGCGCCTGGCACGCGCCTGGTGGGCCTGGGGTGCGGGTCGATTCGCACATCTACACCAATTACCTGGTGCCGCCCAACTACGATTCCATGATCGGCAAGCTCATCGTGCACGGCGACACGCGCGAACAGGCGCTGGCGCGGATGCGCTCGGCGCTGGGCGAGACCGTGATCGAGGGCATCAAGACCAACATCCCGCTGCACCGCGAGCTCATGCTGGACGCCAATTTCGAGGCCGGCGGCACCAACATCCACTACCTCGAAGCCTGGTTGGCGCAACGTGAGCGCTGAACAAGATAAAGCCCCCGCGCTCGCTGCCCCCCGAGGGGACGCAGCAGCAGCTACGGGCGGCCGTGCGCCGCTGCTGGAGCCAGCCCCCACGCTCGCTGCCCCCACGCTGTTCGAGCTGCTGTTGCTGGCCCCCGAGGCGCAGGTCGAGGAGCTGAGCGAGGCGCTGGAGGCGCTGGATGCGTTCAGTGTGTCGGTCACCGATGCCGACGCCCAGACCCCAGCCGAGCAGGCGCTGTTTGGCGAGCCGGGTCTGCCCGCGCCCAAGGCTGGCTGGCAGCGCTCGCAAGTGCAGGCGCTGTTTGGCAGCGAGGCCGCTGCGCGCGAGGCCGTGGCGCTGCTGCAGCACCAAACTTTTTTTGCAGGCTGCGAAGTGCAGGGCATCCAGGCCTTGCCCGATGCCGACTGGGTGCGCCAGACCCAGGAGCAGTTTGCCCCGGTGCCCATCACGCCCACGTTCTGGATCGTGCCGAGCTGGCACGAGGTGCCTGCGACGGCGCAGCACACCATCCGGCTCGATCCGGGGCAGGCCTTTGGCACCGGCACCCATCCGAGCACGCGCATGTGCCTGCGCTGGATAGCGCAGCACCCGCTGGCGGGCCGGCGCGTGCTGGATTACGGCTGCGGCTCGGGCATCTTGGCCATTGCCGCGGCCACGTTTGGTGCCGCCGCCATCGACGCCGTCGATATCGACCCAGTGGCCGTGCAGACCGCGCAGCGCAACGCGCAGCACAACCAGGTGCGGCTGCACACCGGCCTGCCCGAGCTGGCGCAGGGCCGCTACGAGCTGGTGCTGGCCAACATTCTGGCTACACCCCTCATGCTGCTGGCTCCGCTGCTGTGCCAGCACCTGCAAAGCGGTGCCGATCTGGTGCTGGCAGGCATTCTGGAGCGCCAGGCCGATGAGGTGCGGGCCGCCTACGCGCCCTGGTTGGCCTTGCAGGTGCACGATGCCGAAGATGGCTGGGTTCTGATGAGCGCCTGCGCGCCCTGAGGGTGGCGCTGCAATAATCGGCGCATGAGCTTCATCACCCGTTGCCCGGCCTGCAGCACCGCCTTCAAGGTGGTGCCCGACCAGCTCAAGATTTCCGACGGCTGGGTGCGCTGCGGCCAGTGCCAGCACATTTTTGACGCCACGCTCGATTTGCAGCCCTGGTGGCCGGGGCTGGAGCAGGCCACTGCGCCGCAGCCGCAAATGCCGCAGCAGGACGCGGCACCAGACACCAGCCAAACCGCTCCCCACACCGCAGATCAAGCGCCCCGCAGGCCAGAGTGGGGCAGCGCCGCGCCGCCCTCGGTGCCCCATGACTGGCACCAGCCTGCTGCACCGCCGCCTAGGCCCAGGGCCGCCGAGCCTGAGCCGGCCGCAGTTGCGACGCCCGCGCCGCCCGCGCCGCCAGAGCCGCCAGAGCCGCCAGAGCCGCCAGAGCCGCAGTGGGCACGCGAACCCGAATGGGACTTGCCGCCGCAAGCGCCGATCGCAGCCGAGCAGCAGCCCCCGGGCGAGCCCAGGCGCGCCGACGCCGACTGGCCCGATCCGATGAACCCCGAGGCCAGCCCCATGGCGGCCACGGCCGCGCTGGCCCAAGAGCCAACGCAGCAACCGCAGCCCGCGCCCGTGCAGCCGCAGGCCACGACGGCCGCGCCCTCATTCGTGCGCCAGGCGCGTCGCCGCGCTTTCTGGCAGCATCCGCTGCTGCGCGTGGTGCTGGCGCTGCTGGTGCTGGCGCTGGCGCTGGTGCTTGGCTTGCAAGCGGCGCACCAGTGGCGCGCTCCGGTGCTGCGCGAGCTGCCGGCGCTGCAGCCGGTGCTCCAAGCCGTGTGCGAGACGCTGGATTGCCAGCAGGCGCTGCCCAGCGGCCCCAACGAGGTGGTGATCGACAGCTCGGTGTTGTTGCGCCGTGCGCCTGGGCTGTACGTATTCAATGTGGTGCTGCGCAACCAGTCGGCGCTGCAAGTGGCCAGCCCGGCGATCGAGCTCACCTTAACCGACATCCACGACCAGGTGCTGGTGCGCCGGGTGCTGCTGCCGCAAGAATGGCCGCGCCCAAGCGCCACGCTGGCACCTGGGGCCGAGTGGGCGCTGCAATTCGAGCTCGCCTTCGACGGCATCGAAGGGCGCGTCATGACCGGCTACCGCGCCATTTTGTTTTACCCCTGAACCCCTCTCAACCTCTGCACCATGACCATACTCGTATGCGGCTCGCTGGCCTTTGACACCATCATGACTTTCGAGGGCCGCTTTGCCGAGCAAATTTTGCCCGAGCAGTTGCACATCCTCAATGTTTCCTTCCTGGTGCCCAGCTTGCGGCGCGAGTACGGCGGCTGCGCGGGCAATATCGCCTACGGTTTGCGCCAGTTGGGCGTGGCCGTGCGCCCGGTGGCGGCGCTGGGCAGCGACGGGCAAGACTATCTGGAGCGCATGCAGAACCTGGGCATAGACACCGGCTCGGTGCAATGGGTGCAGACACACTACACCGCGCAGGCCATGATCATGACCGACCGCGACAACAACCAGATCACCGCCTTTCACCCCGGCGCCATGGCGCTGGCGCACCAGAACCCGATCGCAGCGGCACCAGAGGCGCGCATGGCCATCGTCTCGCCCGACGGGCGCCAAGCCATGATCGACCACGCCGAGCAGTTGCACGCACTCGGGGTGCCCTTTGTATTCGACCCCGGCCAAGGGCTGCCCATGTTCGACGGCCCCGAGCTGCTGCGCTTCATCGAGCTGGCCGACTGGGCCGCGCTCAACGACTACGAAGCGCGCATGTTGAGCGAACGCACTGGCTTGGGCTATGCCGAGCTGTCGCAGCGGCTGCGCGGGCTGGTGATCACGCTGGCCGGCGAGGGCTGTGATGTGTGGCAGCAGGGCCAGTGCAGCCGCGTGCCAGGGGTGGCGGCGCGCGAGGTGCTGGACCCAACCGGCTGCGGCGACGCGCTGCGCGCCGGTTTGCTCTACGGGCTGGCGCAGGGCTGGGATTTGCAGCGCAGCGCCGCACTCGGCAACCGCATGGGGGCCGAAAAAATCGCCTCCCGTGGCGGCCAGAGCTACCGCTTTAGCCTCTGAGCGCCACAATCCGGTTCGGCGGGTTCAGGGTTTTTTGCCAGTCGGGAACGGCCAGGCGGCTTTGGGCAGGGGCGCCGGGGCCTCGGGCGCGGCTTTCTTGGCAGCGGCCTTTTTGGCCGGTGCCGCGACCGGAGCAGGCTCGGGTGCGGCAATAGGAGCCGCAACAGGGGCCGCCTTGGCTTTGGCGGCCTTTTTGGCCGGTGCAGCGGCTGCGGGCGTGGCCTCTGGTGCCGCCGCGCTCGCTGGAGCTGGTTGGGCCGGCTTCTTGGCAGTTGCCATCTGAAACTCCTCTGTGGTTAAAAAACAGGAACCCATGCCGCGCAGCGCCGTGGCAGGCAGCGGCGCTGCGTTTGGCCTCAATCCCAAGCGAGTGCGCCGCCGCTCTGGTACTCGATCACGCGCGTCTCGAAGAAATTGCGCTCCT
>BBPE01001068.1_pt1 | contig 31885 bp, 31 predicted proteins | sample 1344301 | NCBI WGS metagenome assembly BBPE01 (sample SAMD00019089, study PRJDB2971) | groundwater metagenome | isolation source: The Cedars highly-alkaline
GCCTCCCGTCTTGCAATCCTTTCAAGCCTTTCGGTTTCTTTTTTCTCTATTTCTTCTTCAGGTTTAACCGCTACTACAATTGGCGGCTTTTGTTTCCTTATACTTACTACTTTAATATTATCCTGTCTTCTAAAGTCAAAAGGCACAGACTCTTGTAAATCTACCACAAAAAAATCTAACTTTCCTCCGGCACCGATAACCCTTCTAATTTGCTTTACCATCCCTTTTTCAATAAAGAAAGAACCGATCCCATCTAAAATTGTAACATCTCCAATAGGGTCAATGACAATGCGGGCTGGATTTTCAAGTTCATAGCAAATAACAGGTACAGGGGCATCAAAGGTAACTTTAATAAAAACATAATTTTTTGTTTCACTTAAACCAACATCTATTACACCTGCGTTTTGCGAAAAAGATGTCCAACAAAATAAAAAAATAAACGCCACTGTCTTGTATATTTTCATGCCACCCCCCATATTAGAAATATATTTAGGGTCTGCTGAAAAACTCATCAGACCCTATTTAGTATACTCATACTCTGCAATTTTTGCAACCATTTGTATAAGTTATTCCACATATGTTAGCCAATTATGTTTATCTTCAACATTGCCCCCTACATAGTCAAGGTATGCTGCCTGAACTTTTTCTGTAATAGATCCTTTTATACTGCTTTTTATATTGATATTATCTATGCTTGAAACAGGTGTAACCTCTACTGCTGTTCCGGTAAAGAAAACCTCATCTGCAATATACAGTGCCTCTCTCGGTATCATATGCTGTTCTATTCTTATTCCTAATTCTCTTGCAAGTATAAAAACAGTATGTCTTGTTATACCAGCAAGTATGGATGAACTTGTAGGAGGTGTAAAAATAACACCTGATTTTACAATAAATATATTCCCTCCCGATGCTTCAGACACATAACCCTGCGTATCCAGCGCTATTCCTTCATCAAATCCATATCTTAGTGCTTCCATTTTTATAAGTTGTGAATTCAAATAATTGCCACCAGCCTTTGCAAGAGACGGAAATGTGTCAGGTGCCGCTCTTCTCCATGAGGATACGCATACACTTACTCCTTTTTGTGTTGCTTCTTCTCCAAAATATGCACCCCATTCCCAGCAGGCAATAGCACACACAAGAGGATTATTCAAAGGATTGACACCCATCGCTCCATATCCTCTGAATACAACAGGCCTTATATAACATTCTTTAAATCCATTTATCTTTACAGTATCAACAATAATTGTGCAGAACTGTTTCTTTGTGTACGGAATTTCCATCCTGTATATCTTTGCAGAGTCATAGAGTCTGTCTATATGTGATTTAAGCCTGAATATGGCAGGCCCTTTTTGTGTTTTATAACACCTGCAACCTTCAAATACGGAAGAGCCATAATGTATAGCATGTGTAAGTATATGAACATTTGCATCTTTCCAGTTAATAAACCTACCATCTACCCAGATTTTACTGTTTTCTTTTTCCATGTCTCCTCCTAAAAACATAGTATATAGGAATTGGTAGGTAGGAGATAGGGGAAAATATAATCCACCCAACCCTCCTTTATAAAAGGAGGGTTATTTTTCCTACCTACTACCTACTATCTACTATCTACTATCTACTGCCTCCTGTTTTTTAAATACCTGTTCAACATCTTTATCTCCTCTGCCTGACAGGCAGATAATAATTATTTTACCTTTCAAGGCTCTGGCATTTTTTCTAACATATGCAACAGCATGTGCAGGTTCAAGGGCAGGTATGATGCCCTCTACTTCTGAAAGGAAATGGAATCCGCTGAGTGCTTCTGCATCTGTGATTGTAAAATATTTTGCTCTTCCCGTTTGTTTTAGATATGAATGTTCAGGACCAACACCGGGATAATCAAGCCCGGCAGATATTGAATGTGCAATGCTTATCTGACCATTTTTATCCTGTAGAATATAACTCTTGCTACCGTGGAGTATTCCTATTTTTCCATAACAAAGTGTTGCAGCATGCCTGCCTGTTTTTATGCCAAAACCTGCTGCTTCAACACCTATAAGTTTAACATTTTTATCTTTTATAAACGGATAAAAGAGCCCCATTGAATTTGAACCGCCGCCAACACAGGCAATCAAACAATCAGGAAGTTTTCCTTCACATTTTAATATCTGTTTTTTTGCCTCTTTTCCAATAACAGATTGAAAATCTCTTACCATCATTGGAAAAGGATGTGGACCTGCAACAGAACCTATCACATAATGTGTGTTTCTTACATTGGTTACCCAATCCCTCATAGCCTCGTTCATTGCATCTTTTAGTGTCTTTGAACCCATATATACGGGATTTACCTTTGCACCAAGAAGCTGCATCCTGAACACATTCAACCTCTGTCTTTCAATGTCCTCTTCCCCCATATATATCTCACACTTAAGACCAAATAAAGAAGAGGCTGTGGCAGTTGCAACTCCATGCTGGCCGGCGCCGGTTTCTGCAATGATCCTTTGCTTTCCTATTTTTTTTGCAAGTAAAATTTGACCCAGAGTATTATTTATCTTATGAGCACCCATATGGCACAAATCTTCTCTTTTAAGATATATCTTTGGCCCTCTTAAAACATGAGAAAGATGTTTTGCATAATAAAGCGGTGTGGGTCTTCCGGCATAATTTTCCAGATACCACTTCAGTTCTTTCTGAAATTCAGTGTCTTTCTTTGCCTTTGTGTATGCTGTTTCAAGTTCATCAAGAGCAAACATCAATGTCTCAGGAACAAACCTGCCGCCGAACTGACCAAAATGTCCTTTTTTATCCGGTAATTTCATATTTTTATTTATTAAAAGCCTGTGAGGAACGGACTTTTTTTAAGTATCCTGCTTGACTGCCATTTTTTTCATTACTTCTACAATATGCTTGTTCACATTTTGATAAGCATATTCTTTTGCAACCCTGATGGCATTGAATATTGCCTTTGGACTTGACCTGCCATGGCTTATGATGCAACATCCATCTATTCCCAGAAGAGGTGCTCCTCCATATTCTGAATAGTCAACTTCTTTTTTAAGTGCAGCAAGGGCGGATCTACTTAACAATGCGCCCATTGTTGTCATTATCCCCTTTCTCATATGTCTTCTAAGAAGTATTTCTATTGCCTCAGCAAGGCTTTCAGATATTTTCAGCACAACATTCCCCACAAACCCATCACAAATAATACATTCATAATTCCCGGAAAATATGTCCCTTCCCTCAACATTGCCAGAAAAATTAAGTTCGCTGTTTTCAAGAAGTTTATATGTATCTTTTATAAATGTAGTTCCCTTGCATTCTTCCTCACCCACATTCAGAAGCCCTATCCTTGGACTGTTTATTTTTAGTATTTCTTTCAGGTATAAATCCCCCATTATTCCATACTGCAATAAATGTGTAGGTTTTGGAACAATGTTTGCACCAGCATCAATAAGCATACACGGACCCTGCAGGGTTGGAAGAATTATTGCAATGCCGGGCCTTTCAATCCCTTCTAACATCCTTAATCCTAATGTTGCAGAACAAACAACAGCCCCTGTATTGCCAGCAGAGATTATGGCATCCACCATATTTTTTTTTGCAAGTTGAACCATCACATTTATTGAAGAATCTCTTTTTTTTCTCACGCTCATTGCCGCCGGTTCATGCATTTCTATTATCTCTGTTGCATTACAGACCTCTACTTTTTTAAGGTCATAACGATGTCTTGAAAGTTCTTTATTAATAGGCTTCTCATTCCCGACAAGAACAACTTTTATATCCATCTTCTGGGTTGCAAGAACAGCCCCCTCAACCATTGCATAGGGAGCCTTATCTCCCCCCATTGTATCAAGTGCAATCCTCATAATTATTTCTTCTCTTTTTTGCTCTTTACAATAACCATCTGTCTTCCCCTGTAATATCCGCAAGAAGAACAAACACGATGTGTAAGACGGATTGCCCCGCACTGAGGACAATCTGTAGAAGGCAATCCTGACACCCTCTGGTGTGTTCTTGATTTATCTCTTCTTGCCTGTGAGTGTCGCCTTTTAGGTAAAGCCATTTGAGCCTCCTTTTTTCTAAAGCAACAGGTTCACCGGTTACAGGTAACAGGGAAAAGCCGTACTCTGTATCCCGTCGCCCGTATTCCGTATACCGCATTCCATAAAAGATACTTACGACGATACACGAACGACGGCTTTTCCCCGTTACCTCGTCATCTGTCACCTCGTCACCTGTTTTTTTAGTTTTTCTATACTTTTTATTCTACTTCTATGAAATCTATCATCCTGCACACACTGACATTTTTCTTCATTTAGGTTTTTTCCGCATTTTGGACAAAGTCCTCTGCAATCGGGTGTGCAAAGCATCCTTATAGGATAGTCTAAAATGAGTTCTTCTCTTACATCCTTTGTTATATCTGCCCCTTCCTTCTGGTTAATAGAATATGTAAATAAAAACTGCTTTTGTAGTTTTAACATAGATGTTTTAAGACATCTGGCACAAACAAACTCAAATGAAAAATTAACATCGGTAATGATATCAACCTTGCCGCCGTTTTTTATAACATCGCATCTTATAATAACAGGGGATTGGATTTTTATATCCTTACGGTCAAGATCAATTTGCTCAGGTGCAAGTATCTCCTCTTTCAAAAGCCCGCTGGCCGGTATCTCACTAAGTTTTATTTTCATACACTTAAAACCAGGGCAAATATGTCCCTGGCTATAAGAAGTTCTTCATTTGTAGGAATAACAAAAAGAAACTGCGCCCTCAAAACAGGGGCGTCTTAAAACAGAATAGATTTCCACTCTGGTTTTATCTACATCAAAAATTTTTAACTTTTTAAGTACCTCTTCCGGTTCACCCAACAAAACAGACATACAATAATTATTCTTCAAAATAATCCTGATTGCATTAAGCGTCCTTTCTTCTGTGCTTTCTGGAAGTATAATCTTTTTACCTGAATTTTTAGTCCTTTTTCTTATATCGTCAATCAGCCCCACACATCCCCCTTTAATAAAGATTTTTCTCCCGTCATCTGCCCGCTGTAAGTTTAAGAAATTTTTCTCTTAGTCTTTTTTCAACAAACGGAGGAACAAACTTTGAAATATCCCCGCCAAGCGATGCAACCTGATTTATAAGCCGTGAAGAAATATAAAAATATTTTTCATCCGGCATAATACAAACTGTTTCAATATCAGGTGCAAGGTTTCTGTTTGTAAGAGACATCTGGAGTTCATATTCAAAATCCGAAAAAACCCTTAATCCTCGGACAATAATCTTTGCTTTTTTCTTTTTTGCGAAATCAATAACAAGCCCCTTAAATCCTTCTACTTTTATATTTGATATGTCTTTAACCACAATTTGGACAATCTCAATCCTTTCATCAAGTGAAAATAAAGACTTTTTATCAGGATTTTCCCCGACACCGACAATAACCCTGTCAAACATAGAACAAACCCTTTTAATTACATCTATATGTCCGTAGGTAATAGGATCAAATGTCCCAGTGTATATAACAATATTTTTCATTTTACTTTCCTTTTTATTGGCTGCGGTTTTCAAACATAAAAGGCATAAATCACCCTTTTGAACAATAGAACAATTGAACATCAGACCGCAATTGAATATCGGCTTTATTGTTCTATTACTCAATTTTCAATTGCTCTACCAATTTCGGGCCTAAACTCAAAATTGGCTGCGGGACCTGGATTCGAACCAGGGTTACCTGATCCAGAGTCAGGCGTGCTACCACTGCACTATCCCGCAACAACGCTTTTCAATCTCTGTATCGCCCTTTCTTTCCCAAGAAGTTCCATAACCTCAAAAAGTCCTGGACTTACTTTTTTTCCTGTAAGCGCAACCCTTGCAGGTTGTGCTATACTTGCAATTTTAAGCCCTTTTTCTTCAGCAAGGCCTCTTAATATATTTTCCAAATTTTTTGAATTAAATTCAAGTAGGCCTTCAATTCTTCTGATAAATTCAGAAAGTAAATTCAGCGGTTCACTTTTTAGATATTCTTCCTTCAAAACAGGGTCTGTCCGGACATTTTCCTGTTTATAAACCTGAACAGCATCAAATAAATCTGCAAGTGTTTTTACTCTTGTATGATATAATGCAACAAATCTTTTAGTCCACTCTTCATCAAGAAAAACCTCTGATTTTATAACATTTTTCATATAATCTTTTAATTTTTTTATTACATCTTCCGCAGACATTGTTCTCATATACTGTGAATTTATCCATTCCAATTTTTTTATATCAAACATTGCGCCTGTTTTATTCACCTTCTTAAGACTGAAAATTTTTACCATAGTATTTACATCTAATATTTCCCTGTTATCACCAGGGGACCATCCCAAAAGTAAGAGAAAATTTATCATCGCATCAGGGTCAAAACCGTCTTTCCTGTACTGCGTAAGGCTTGTTGCCCCATGTCTTTTTGAAAGTCTGCTTCTATCTGTTCCAAGTATCAGCGGTATATGTGCATATTGAGGAATAGAAAACCTCAGCGCTTCATACAATACAATCTGTTTGGGTGTGTTTGATATATGGTCTTCTCCTCTTATTATATGTGTTATTCCCATCGTTGCATCATCTACAACATTGGCAAAGTTAAAAGCAGGATACCCATCTGATTTTATTATGGGAAGGTCTTCAAATATAGATGTATCAATACTTATCTTTCCTCTTACAATATCATCTACCACAACATTTTTCTTTGGCATTTTAAATACTACTCCCTTAAACAAACTTCCTTCCTGTTTTTGACAGTATGCAAGCCCTTTTTCAAGCAGTTGTTCGGCATATTTCTTGTATATATCAAGCCTCTGTGACTGGTAATACGGACCTTCATCTGTTTTAAGCCCCAACCAATCAAGCCCATTAGTAATGTCCAGAAGATACTCATCCTTTGAACGAACACTATCGGTATCTTCTATGCGAAGAATAAATACCCCGCTGTTATGCCTTGCAAATAGCCAGTTAAAAAGCGCTGTCCTTGCCCCTCCTATATGAAGAAAACCCGTAGGGCTTGGCGCAAAACGAACACGAACCTTACCTTGCATTCTATCTCCTGTTTCTTATTTTCCATCCCTGTTCCAGTGCCTTTTTGTTTAATTCAAAATACCGCTTTTTTGAAGATCCCAAAGCATCATCCATAATATTTATAATATCACTTATTTTAAAAATATTTGTAACTTTACAAAAGGCTCCTAACATAACAAGATTGGAAATTTTTATATTCCCGATATCTGATGCAATCTGTGTTGCGGAAATTCCGACCTGATTTATATTTTTAATTTTTTTCTCCTTTATCATTGAACTATTAAAAATAATTATTCCATCTGTGTTTAACCTTCTAAAAAAAGAATCGTAAGAAATCTGGTTCATTGTAATAAAATAGTCTGCCTTATCAAACTCTGGCATTGCAATCGGTTGGCTTGATATTACAACACTGCAGTAAGCCTCCCCTCCCCGCACCTCGGCACCATATGCAGGCAGAATAGTTATAAAATATCTGTTTCTCATTGCAGCCCATCCTAACATCTTCCCCATTACAATGATACCCTGACCGCCACGACCTCCACACAATATTCTTTTTACATCACTCATTTCAGAACTCCCAACGGAAAAGTTTTTATCAATTCGTTCTGGAGCCATAATGCAGACTCAACAGGCGTCTTATCCCAGCAGCTGGGACAGGTAGATAAAATTTCAACCAGTGAAAATCCTTTTTTTTCTATCTGATTCTGGAACGCTTTTTTTATGGCCTTTTTTGTTTTTATAACATTTTGAGGGTTATGAACAGATGTTCTTTCAATATATGCAACTGCTGGCAGAAGTGCAAGCATCTCAGATATTTTCAAAGGATAGCCATCATCTTCAGGATTTCTTCCATCAGGTGTTGTTGCGGTTTTCTGTCCGATAAGTGTAGTAGGGGCCATCTGTCCTTGTGTCATACCATAAACGGCGTTGTTTATAAAAAATATACAAATATTTTCACCCCTGTTTGCACAGTGGATAATCTCTGCAAGCCCTATTGCAGCAAGGTCCCCATCCCCCTGACATCCGAAAACTATTCTATCAGGTAGCACCCTTTTAATCCCCATTGCAACAGCAGGGACTCTTCCGTGTGCTGCCTCTGTCGTGTCAAAGTTCCAGTAGTTATATGCAAGAACAGCACAACCGATAGGCGCAATACCTATGGTTTTCTCTCTTATATTAAGTTCATCTATTGCCTCACATATAAGACGGGTAATGATCCCATGTCCACACCCTGCACAATAATGCGTAACATTGTGCTTCATACTTTTGGGAAACCAACTTATCATCTTTATAATAACCTCAAAACTTGTTTTTCATCTGGAATGTTACCCCCCATTCTTCCATAAAATTCAATAGCACACCTTCCTTCAACTGAAATTTTAATATCCTCTAACATCTGCCCGGCATTCATTTCAACCACAACTATTTTTTTTACCTTTTCAGAAATTTTTCTTAAAAAAGACCGCGGAAATGGCCAGAGCGTTATTGGTCTAAACCATCCGGCATTGATACCCTTTTTTCTTGCGTCTTCTACAACAGCCTTACATATTCTGGAAACAGTTCCAAAAGAAACAACAAGAGTTTGCGTCCCATTTTTTATATCTGCTTCAAACCGTATCTCTTTTTTTTCTATTTCCCGGTATCTGCCCTGCAGTCTTAAATTTAAGTTTTCAAGCTCATCAGGTTTTAGTAAAAGAGAACGGATAATTCTCGGCTTCCTGTTTTTACATCCGTCCAATATCCATTCTTTATCAATCTTTATGGACTTAAACTTTTTTATCTCCAATGGCTCTATCATCTGGGCAAGAATACTATCTCCAAGAACAATGACAGGAGTTCTGTATTTTACCGCAAGGTAAAATGCATCATACATCAGGCCATACATTTCCTGAACACTTGAAGGCGCAAGTGTTATGGTTCTATAATCGCCGTGACCGCCGCCACGTGTTGCCTGAAAATAATCACCCTGAGCAGAGGCAATATTTCCAAGTCCTGGGCCACCCCGCATCATATTTACAATAACTGCTGGAAGCTCGCATCCTGCACAATACGATATACCTTCCTGCTTTAAACTTATACCAGGGCTTGAGGAAGAGGTCATTACAAGTGCGCCTGTTACAGATGCGCCAAATACCATGTTTATGGAACTGATTTCGGATTCTGCCTGAATAAATGTGCCACCAACCTCTTTTATTCTTTTTGCCATATATTCGGTCAGTTCGTTCTGAGGGGTTATAGGATAGCCTGCATAAAATCTACATCCCGACTGGATGGCCCCTTCACCGCAAGATTCATTTCCACTTGCAAGAATTATGTTTTTCATTCATCCTCTACGAATAATTAAACATCCCTGCCCGCCTTTATCTACCATTTTTATTGCCATATCCGGACATATGATTGCACAGATACCACAACCAGCACACTCCTTCGTTAAATATTCAACAGTTTGGACACCTGACTGTGTAACCTGTTTTGATAAATACAAAACTTTTTTAGGACAGTACATAACACACAGACCACAGCCTTTGCATCTGTTCTTATTTATTATTATTTTAGACATCGTCAGGGTATGATACCATTAAAGGCAGGATAAATCAAATTAAGAGTGTGAGCAAAAACCCCCTTTAGGCGCAATGCCTGATACAACAAAAACACTGAATTCCACAATTTAATCGGGAAATCCATCTCTTAAAATTCCCCTCTTATAAGGGGGTGTCCTAAAAGGGACGGGGTGTTTAAGAGTGTTGCAGCATTTTTAATTTTCTAAACCGTTTATCTTTATGCACAATTTTTGAAAGATTTAATGCCTTCTCCTTTTCCTTTTGCCCCATCACTGAAAGTAAATTCAAGATATCGTATTCATCTTTTAAGCCCCCGGCTTGAAGCTTCATTGCCACAAGATATGGCTTTGAAAAACAAGGAAAAGCAAGCCCTAAATCCTCTGCATTTTCAAGAGCTTCTATTTCCCATCCATAATGTGCAAATAAAATATCTATTGTCGGACACTCGCCCTCAATATGAGCAATCCGTATAAGTGAATGTTTAAGGGGGTCTGAAATATTTGTAAAAGGTTTGTATTCAACATTAAAATCTAAAAGTTTTTGCTTCAAAAAAATAAAAAGGTTTTCAGGGTCAATCTCTTTCTGATTCTTATCAGTTATAACTACACATAAATCAACATCCATTGTTGTTCTCGGCACACCCTGCGAAATGATCGCCTGCCCACCGATTAAAGCAGCCTTAATGTTGCAATTTTTTAATCTGCTAAACTTCTCTAAATTTTTTTTGACCAATCTTAAGGTACTCTTGATAGACTTCATATTCGGTTTTTCCTGTTCTTAATGCCCTTATCTTGATATGCTCCTTCAATATCCTCTCCATTGTTTCAATCCTCTTAACAGGGGATAATTTTAAAAACTGTTCCTGAATAATTTTTCTTTTACTTTGCATTTATTACCTGATTTACAAGACTTAAAACCGCATCTTTTTTATACAAACGAACCATCTTTGACGATATTTCGTCTTTTATATTTTTATCAATAATCCTTAAAATTTCACAACAGAGAACCTCTGGGCTTAATTCTTTTTCTTCTATAACAATACAACCCGTTTTTGTTTGTAGCCATCTCGCATTATAAACCTGATGATTTGTTCCAGCAGAATGGGGGATAAGTATTGCAGGAAGACCGAAAGCACACAGTTCAGTTATTGTCCCTGCTCCTGCCCTGCATATTGCAACATTGGATACCTTATATATACCTGTTATTTTATCAGAGAAATCGAAAACAACGCAGGGTATTTTAAGAAGAGCATACCTTTGCCGGACAGATTTATAATCTGCTATGCCCGTTATATGTATAACCTGTATACGGGATTTTATGTTTTCTGGCAATTTTTCCAATGCTAACAAAACCTGTTCATTTATTAAGTGCGAGCCCTGACTTCCTCCTAAAACAAGTATTGTCGTTTTATCTTTGCTTAAGGAGTTTTGTGGCAGGATATTGTTAAATATATCTTCTTTTATTAAATTTCCGGTATAAACAACATTTTTGTTCTTAAAATATTTTTTGGCATCCTCAATCCCGACAGCAACAGTACTTGCATATTTAGAAAGAAAAAGATTTGCCCTTCCAGGTGTGGCATTCTGTTCATGTATAAGGATTGGTATATTAAGCATCTTTGCTGAAAATACAACCGGAGCAGATGCAAACCCCCCCATACCAACAACAACCGAGGGAGAAATGTTTTTTAAGATTTTTTTGGAATAGAAAATACCGCAGGACATTATTTTAAAAAATCTAAGCCAATAAAAAATATTTTTATCCGTAGGCATTGCAATACTGGGAACAGGAAAAGCAGAAAATCCCTGTTTTTTAAATATTTCAGCCTCCTTGTCCATAACAAATTTTTTCTTTTCTGAACAGAAAAATACCACCTCATATCCCAGTTCTTTTAACTTCTTTCCAAGCACAATCCCGGGTAATATATGTCCAGTTGTTCCCCCGCAGGCAATTACAATTTTTTTATTTTTGGCAACGCAACCGTTGTTCATACCAACCTGTTTTTTATATCTTTTCCCACATTTAATACTATGCCGATTAAAACAAGATTGCACACAAGTGCAGAGCCTCCGTAAGACAAAAAGGGGAGTACAAGTCCTTTTGTAGGAAGAAGCGCCAGAGATACTGCTATATTTATCCCAATCTCTATTGCAAGCTTACTTATAATACCTATTACAATTAGATGTCCAAAAAGATCGTTTGACTTAAAGGCAATCCTTGCACTATGAAAAAGCACCGACAGATACAAAAAAAGTATGACAGCCGCTCCTATAAATCCAAGTTCTTCTGCTATTATTGAAAAGATAAAATCTGTATGCGCTTCTGGAAGAAAATAAAGTTTCTGATACGAATCGCCCAATCCTTTTCCAAAAAAACCACCTGAACCGATTGCAATAAGAGACTGGATCGGTTGATAGCCAACACCCAGGGGGTCTCTCCAGGGATTTATAAATGTAAGAACCCTTTCTATTCTATAAGCCTTATGTATTATAAATGCAATTACAACAGGAATGCTACCGATAACCATTGGGACAATATGAACCATCCTTATGCCCGCAACATAAAACATAATAGATGCTATAAATATTATTATAACAGAGGTACCCAGGTCAGGCCCAATAATGATAAGCCCCGTGCACAGACCAAGTATAAGCATAGGAGGAAGAAATCCTTCAGAAAAACTGTTTATCTTCGGCTGTTTTCTTGAAAGTACCTCGGCAAGATACAGGATAAGTGTTATCTTTGCAAACTCGGAAGGTTGAAAACTAAATGGCCCTATCACAAACCATCTTCTTGCTCCTCTTATTTCATGACCTATACCTGGAATAAGAACAAGCAAAAGAAGAAGGATCGTCAAAAAAAGAAGGGGTTTTGTCCACTTTCTTAATTTTACATAGTCTATGCTCATTACAAAGAACATCAGGATAAGGCCTACTATAAAAAATAAAATGTGCCGCTTTAAAAAAAATTCACCATCTCCAAATCTTTCAAGTGCAAATAAAGAACTTGCACTGTAAACCATAACAATACCTATACAGGTGAGAATTAAAACACTAAAAAACAATGAAAGCCTTGAATTACGCATATCTATATCTAAAGCAAAGCATAAGTTCCAACCCATTAAGGGCAATGCTTACAAATTTTTTCCCTTTTAACTCAAATTTATCTTAGTTTTAATGTGGCAAGCGCAAGAAGTGAAAATACACCGGCCAATATCCAGAACCTGACCATAATCTTGGGCTCTTTGGCCCCCGATAATTCAAAATGGTGATGTATGGGAGACATAAGAAATACTCTTTTCTTTCTTATCTTACAGGATACCACCTGAACAACAACAGACAGGACCTCCATAAAAAAAACACCGCCTGCAATAAGAAGAACTATCTCTTTTTTCAATATAAGAGCAAGAATTGCAAATAAACCGCCGATTGCAAGTGAACCTGTATCGCCCATAAATACCTGTGCGGGGTATGTATTAAACCATAGAAATCCTAACATTGTTCCTGCTATGGCTACACAGAATACCGTAAGCTCACCTGAACCGGGTATATAATTAAAAATAAGGTAATCACTTATCACCCTGTGTCCTACAACATAAGAAAACACCGCATATGTAAGTGCAAGTATCACGGTACAACCTGATGCAAGCCCATCAATACCGTCTGTTATATTTACAGCATTTGATGCCACTGTAATAAGAAGTATAGCAAATGGTATATATAAAAAACCTATATCTATAATAAGATCTTTGAAGAAGGGTATCTCTATACCTGAAGAAACCATAGGGTCCAGATAAAGAATACAACCTATGATTAAGCCTAAAACCGCCTGTCCATAAATTTTGGCTCTAGCACTTAAACCTTTTTTTCCGTTGTTTTTCAATTTCAGACGATCATCAAGTATGCCTATAAAACCAAGCCACAGTGTACTTAAAACCACAACAATAATATATGGATTTAATATATCCGCCCACAGTAGTGTTGTAGCAAGTATTGCAGGGACAATTATTATGCCACCCATTGTAGGTATGCCCTGTTTATGTTTATGGAGTTGATGAAGTCCCGGGGCATCTTGTTCTGTCCTTATATTTTCTTTTAAGCGCATCTTCTCAAGAAATCTTATCCATCTTTTCCCCGTAAGAAGACAGAATAAAAATGCAAATACACCTGCCATAAATGCTCTGAAAGTAATATACCTGAATATATTAAAACCGAAGAATATGTCTTTTAATTCCCAGAGGTAATAAAACATTTAAGTATCCTTTCCATCCGTATAGTTCTTGAACCCTTTATAAGCACACAGTCGCCGGGTTTTATAATCTCGGACAATATTTTTGATGTAGAACTTATATCATCAACACAAAATATTTTTTTAAAAGGTATCCCATCCTTTGCTGACTGAGCAATAAATTTAGCCGCCTTACCAACTGTTATAAGAAAATCTATATCTTGTTTTGCAATTCTTCTGCCTACATTTATATGAAAAGATTTTGAAAACCTTCCAAGTTCTTTCATATCTCCGAGAATTATTATTCTTCTACCTTTGCATTCTTTTTGCTTAAAAACCTCAATAGCGACGTGGACCGCATCCGGATTTGAGTTATAACAGTCCATGAGAAAATTAACACCTCTTATATTTTCCCACCTGAGCCTAAGAGGAAGAGGCGCCATATCAGATACCGAAGAACAGAACACCTTTTCTTCTATGCCAAGCAAAGAGGAAACAGCAGCAGCGGCACAGGCATTCAGCACATTGTGCCGCCCACACAATTTAAGACTTACATCATATTTCCCGTTTAACTTAAAATCTATTTTTTCCGATGATTCTGTTATATCGGATGGATAAAAATCAGACAGTGAATTTTCTCCAAATGTTTTAAAATTTATATTCAATAACCTTGCAAGTTTTATAACACCATCTTCACAAAAAGGCAGAACAGCAGATGCGCCAGCAGAAAGGGATTCCAGGAGACTTGATTTTTCTTTTCTTACATTATAAACCGAACCAAAAAAACCGATATGTGCTTTTCCTATGTTTGTAAGAACAGCTATGGTGGGCTTGCAGATACCTGTAAGATACCTGGTCTCGCCCGGACGATTTATACCAAGCTCAAGAACAACATTTTTGTAAGAAGGCGTTAAGCCAAGAAGTGTAAGCGGAAGCCCTATATCATTATTACAGGTACCTGGTGTTTTAAGAACAGGCCCTGAATATTCAAGGCACCTTGCAGACATTTCTTTTGTTGTTGTTTTACCGCAACTTCCTGTTATTGCTACAACCGGTACAGTGAACCTTTCCCTGTGAAATCTTGCAAGCATCCCGAGTGCTTTTCTGGTATCATCTGTTTTTATTAAAGCACAAGGGGCCTGGACAGAAACATCACGGCATACTATTGCTCCTGTGCATCCTGAGGATACAGCATCCCGCACAAAGATATGCCCATCAAAATTATTGCCTTTTATCGCAATAAATAAAGAGCCGGGCTTGCACATCCTGCTGTCAATCAATACACCGTTAAATAATATATTTCTTTCACAGGGATGAATAAGAATCCCCCCTGTTGCTTCTAAAACATCTTCAAGAGAAAAACAAACATCCGAATAGTTTATAGAATCTTCCATGGTATTAACAGGTTAAGGTTTCAGGGTTTCAGGGTTTTAGGGTTTCAAGGATTCTACTACGATTTAATCTTGATGTTTTACCCTTGATACCTCGATCCCTTAATGCCTTGACGCCTAAATATTAAATTAAACTATAACCATACTTAAAGATATTACTTATTGACTATATTTCCCGCCTCTTCCCTGTCATCAAAAGGGACTACTGTATCTTTAAGTGTCTGATAGGTTTCATGCCCTTTGCCCGCTATAAGAACAATATCTCCCTGTTTTGCGTTTTGTATTGCAGTTCTTATTGCCTCTTTTCTGTCTACAATAATATTATAATCTACGCTGTGATTGAGCCCTGCTTCAATATCCTTACATATGTCCAGAGCATTCTCTGTCCTCGGATTATCACTTGTAATGATTACATAATCTGCGCCTTCACCTGCAGTCTTGCCCATCTTCGGTCTTTTGGTCTTGTCTCTATCTCCGCCGGCACCAAATACAACAATAATTCTTCCATCTTTTTTTATATCCTTTAATGTTTGAAGCACATTTTTCAAAGCATCATCTGTGTGCGCATAGTCAACATATATCATTATGCCTTTATTATTTTCTACTGGTTCCATTCTTCCCGGAATTCCTTTTAATGCTTTTATGCCCTCTTCTATGTTTTCTTTTTTAACACCTTCACATATTGCGGCCCCTATGCAACCCATTATATTATAAACATTGTATCTGCCAATGATATTAGATTCAATTCTTAATAACCCCACAGGTGTGTTTATACTTCCATACATACCACTTTTTAAAATTTTTATATCCACAGGATATATCTGTGCATTGTTCCCAAATCCATATGTCATGATACTTACCTTTGTTCTTTGTGACAGAATATTAAAACTGTTGTCATCAATATTTAAAACCGCATATGAATTATTTGAAAGCATTTCAAATAGTTTCGACTCGGCATCTAAATAAGAATTCATATCCTTATGATAATCAAGATGTTCCGGTGTAAGATTTGTAAATACCGCACACCTAAAGTTTATACCATCCACACGCCCCTGGTCAAGAGAATGAGAAGAAACCTCCATACAACAATACTTGCAATCTTGGTCCCTGATTGAAGCAAGGAGCGCCTGTAATTCAACAGGACCGGGCGTAGTATTTGTTGCGGGAATTGAACGGCCTTTAAACCTATAACTTATGGTACCTATCACACCAACAGAAAATCCCTGCGTCTTAAGAACTGATTCTAAAAGATATGTTGTTGTTGTTTTCCCGTTTGTTCCTGTTACACCTATTACCCTTAAAGATTCTGAGGGATTAAAATAAAATGTCTTTAAAATACTTATCAACGATTTATGACTGTCCTTAACCTGAACATAAGAAACACCGTTATTAACTTTTTCCTCACACACTACAACAACTGCACCCCTGTGCACAGCATCTTTTATAAACCTGTGCCCATCGGTATGGACACCCTTTACTGCAACAAAACAATACCCTTCCCTTACAAGTCTTGAATCACTTACTATGCCTTTAATATCTATACTGCTGTTGCAATTTTTGAATATAACACTTATATTTTTCAAAAGATTTTGCAGTTCCATACATTCTCCTTATCTAATCCTGCCTTGTCTCTGCCTGTCTTTTAAGATAAAGGTCCCAACAAGACAGGGCTCCTAAGTTGCACAACAGGCAAATCTACCGCAAGGCACGAGAACGCAATTGTGCTATTGTTGTAGATGTTTCTTGTAAGGATTCGTCCACCATGTAGGCTAAAATTTTCTGGCAAACCTCTTTAAATACAGGGGCTGCAACAACACTGCCGAAGGGCGAGGTTTGTGGTTCATCAATGACAACAACCCCGGCTATAGATATATCGTCTGTTTTTACATATCCGACAAATGACGCAATAAATTTATCAGCAGAATATCTACCGTCAGCACCTATCTTCTGTGCTGTTCCTGTTTTTCCGGCCACCAAAACCCCGGGTATTTTTGCACGAAAACCAGTCCCTCTTTCAACAACCCCTGTAAGTATCTCCTCCATTAGACCTGCTGTCCGTTCTGATATAACTCTCCTGGCGGGCAATCTTTTAGGCATCCACCGAACACCACCGTCATTAGACTGAAAATAATCTGTAATGTAGGGTTGAACCCAGTATCCGCCATTTGCAATAGTAGATATCATACTATATAACTGTATACCCGTAACACCTACTTCCTGCCCCATAGGTATACACCATTCTGATGTTTTACTCCATTTAGAAACAGGTCTTATAAGACCCCTTACCTCACCCGGCATATCAATGCCTGTTTTTTTCCCAAATCCAAAACCATCTATATATTTATATAGTTTATCAGGACCCAGCATCATAGCAATTTTTGCTGTCCCTATGTTTGAAGATTGTTCAATTACTTCTTTAAATGTCAACCAACCAAAAGGTTTGTGGTCGCGAAGTCTAAACCTTCCGATGTTGTAAATTCCCTGTTCACAATAAAACCTATCCTGTAGTTCAACTATTTCCTCTTCTATTGCAGCCGATGCTGTTACAACTTTAAATGAAGAACCAGGCTCAAAGATATCTGTTACAGGAAAATTTCTTTTTGATTCCGCAGATAATGAAAAGGGAGTATTTGGATCAAATGATGGGTAACGAACAAATGTTATAATTTCACCTGTTTTTGGAAAACCCGTTATAATAAATCCTCTTTTAGCGCCTGTCTGTAGCACAGCCTTTTTTAAGGCTTCATATGCTATATTCTGATATATTGCATCAAGCGATAAAACCACTTCCAAACCGTTTTTAACATCAATATTTTTATCAGGAAGAGCCTTAAATCTTCTTCCTCTTGCATCAACAGAATAATATTCAAAACCCCTGCTCCCAGAAAGAAGGCTATCCCAGTGTTTTTCTAACCCCTCAATGCCTTTGTTATCAATATCAGAGTATCCAACAATACTAAAAAGTTCAGAAGTAGGATATACCCTTTTTCTTTCTTCACGCACACCAAGCCCTTCAATTTTCAACGCCCTTATAGAATCCCCTGTTTGTGTATCTGTTTTTCTTTTAATCCAAACAAAATTTTTGTCCGATGTGATTCTTGATTTTAACACATCCTCTTTTATATCTAATTTTTCTGAAAGAATGCGGGATACTTTTTTTACATCTGATATTTTTTTAGGATGAACATACACGGATGTGGTAAGAATTGAGGTTGCAATCTTCCTGCCTCTGCGGTCAAGAATATCTCCTCTGTGGGGTTCAACGCGTACTCTAGAAGTATGCTGAGATGCAGCAAGATTTTTATAAAATTTATTTTGAAATACTTGCAGATAAAATATTCTGACACCCAATATAAAAAATATAAAGATGCAAGAAAAAAATACAATAATAGATCTTGATTTATGCTGTTGGTTATACATATCTGCTTTCTTCTTCGCGCAGGCGAGCCTATCTGCTGAAAGGCTTAAAGGGTTATTGGCAAAATGAATTGAGCGGTCTAATTTTGCTATAATCCCCGATGTTAAATGATAAATGTCAAAGAGAAAACCAGGTGCTCATTTTCATCTTGCATATAGTCCTTCCCCTGCTCTTTTTTGGAAAGGCAGGGTTCATTCCCTTATCTTCTATCTTGTGCTTGTGTTTGTGGAAATATAAAACTATATACCTTGTTAAATATTGTTTTTTCTTCCGCCATTTGCCGTGTAGAACTTACAGGTATGTAAAAAGTATTGGTATTGTCACTTAAAACATAATTTTCCTTATCCTTCCCTAAAATGTTTGACAGAACAATTGGAGACCGCATTGTTTCTTTTATATAATCAAGATGTCTCCTTTCGTTAGAAAGAATTATGTTTTCCTGTAATATTTTTTTCTCCCTGTAACCATTAACAATAATCTGTGTTCTTTGATGGACATAAATAAGAGAAACACAGGTGATAAACAAAACAAAAAACAAAAGCCTTCCCTTTTTCATAATCACCTCTTTTCTGCCGCTCTTAATATTGAGCTTCTTGCTCTGGGATTTACCCTTGTTTCCTCAAGAGACGGTCTTATGGGTTTTGTAGTTAAGATATTTATAATTCCCTGTTTTTCATATTTTTTGAAAGTCCGTTTAACAATTCTGTCCTCTAATGAATGAAAAGATATGACACAGATCCTTCCGCATCTTGCCAGGACTTGAATTGCCTTGGGAAGAGATTTTTCAAGTGTGCTGAGTTCTTCATTTACGGCAATCCTGAGTGCCTGAAATGTTCTTGTCGCAGGATGTATCTTTCCCCTTTTTTTAATCACACTAAGAATAATATTTGATAACTCAAAAGTCGTTTTTATCGGATGTTTTTTTCTCTTCTCAATAATCCCGGAAGCAACCTTCCTTGAAAATCTCTCGCCGCCGTAATTGAATAAAACATCTGCAATTTCATCTTTTGTCCATCTATTCACAATTGTATATGCAGACAAATCCTGTTCTTTATCCATCCTCATATCAAGAGGACCGTCCACGGAAAAACTAAATCCTCTCCGGGCACTGTCAATTTGAAAAGATGAAACTCCCAAATCAAAAAGCATTCCGTCAAAACTTTTTATCTTTCCTGTCAAAGGCAAACTATGAAGCGTATCTAATATAGAATCAATACCTACAAAGTCCTTTTTAAAAAGAAAAAAATGCCCCTCAAACTCTTTAAGATTTTGTCCGGCAATGCGTAAAATATCTTCATCCTTATCAATGCCTATCAGTATCCCGTCAGGCATTATCCTTTGAAGAATTTCTTTTGAATGCCCACCGGCACCAACAGTGCAATCAAGCATAAAAAAACCGTTCCTGGGCTTAAGGTAATCCAGAACCTCTTTTAACAGGACAGGAATATGGACCATATTAGTCTGTGTCTTTTATAATCTTTCTGCAATCTCTTCAAAACTATCTTCCGATTCTTTTTTAAACACTTCCCACTTTTTAGGATCCCAGATTTCAAAATAATGTGAAACCCCTATAATCTTTGCATCATTTTTAAGTTCTGCATATTTTTTCAAATAATCAGGTATCAATATCCTTCCCTGAGAATCCATTTCTGTTTCAGATACCCCACTAAAGAATAACCTCTGAAACCTTCTTGCATCCTTTCTTTGAAATGGCATTGACTTTAACCTTTCCTCTTCTTTTCTCCACCCTGATTCTGCAAATCCCATAAGACATCCTTCAAGCCCTCTTGTTATAAAAAATTTTGAAGATACCTCTTCCTGCAAAACACGTTTAAATTTTGAAGGAACAAACAGCCGTCCTTTGTTATCTATCTTATAATTGTATTCGCCGTAAAACACTATCCACCACTTTCCACCACTTTCCACCACAAATCTACCATATAAAATAAACCCTGTCAAGTATTTTTTTTGAAATTTTTTTTTCAATAAAAAGGACAAGATAAAAAGGCAAAAAAGACTGTCTGTTTTGGATAGGACATGATGCTTGTTGTAGGGAGTGCTGTTGAGTTTAATTGATGAGAGAGATTATTTTTTGCAGATCTTGTTTTTTATGATGGTATGTTATTGAAAATCTTATTCTGGATGTGCCTTCAGGCACAGTGGGAGGCCTTACTGAGAAAACCCAGAATCCATTTTCCAGAAGCAATGATGCTGTTTTTTGTGTATTAGTATTATCACCTGTAATCAAAGGAACAATCTGTGAATTTCCGATAATTTTATAACCTTTTGTTTTTAAAGACTCTCTTAAAAAATCGGATAATTCAAGTACGGTTTTTCTTCTTTCAGGTTCTTTTTCTATTAAATCCAGTCCCGCAAGATTGCAGGCAGATATAAAGGGAGGAAGAGCGGTTGAATATATAAAACTTCTGGATGTGTTTATAATGTAACTGGCTATCTTTTTTGATGTTGCAAGATACCCGCCATAACCAGCCAGTGCCTTGCTGAAAGTTCCCATTATTAACTCTACATCAGAACAAAGCCCCTCTTCTTCAATCATACCGGAACCGTTTCTGCCATATATACCTGTTGAATGGGCTTCATCAACCATAAGATAAGAATCATATCTGTTTTTCAGACCGACAATATTTTTCAAATCTGCCCTGTCCCCATCCATACTAAATATGGTTTCAGTAATTATCATTGAGGTCTTATACTGTTTTCTTTTTTGTTTAAGAAGACTTTCAAGGTGGTTCGTATCATTATGTCTGAACCTGAACAGTTTTGAACCCGAAAGTATAATCCCGTCAATAATACTTGCATGACAGGCCTTGTCGGCAAAAACAACATCCTGTGTTGATAACAAAGAACTTAAAATCCCTATGTTTGCCTGATATCCTGTATTAAACACAACGGCGGACTCTTTGCCCTTGAACCTGGCAACCCTTTCCTCTAGTCTGTGATGAATCTGAAAATCTCCACCTAAAAGTCTTGATGCAGAAGAACAGGTGCCGAACATTGCAACAGCTTCTCTGACTTTTTCAATAAGATAGGGATGTGAAGACAGACCCAAATAATCATTTGAGGAAAAATCTATAAAAACCCTTTCGTCTGTATATATCTTCCCCTGTATCTTAAAAGAAAAGGGTCTCAACTCCCTTAAAAGTCCCCTTTCTTTTCTTTCTTCTAAAAACATTTCTATTTTTTTCATATATTTTTAATTATGGTATATTATAACATATGCGACTGTTTAGGTAGATAGACTGATAAGAAGACAGATTCTTAAAATAAACTACAAGGCTATAGAAAAAACCTGCAGCCTAACAGTCTACAGCCTGAACAACCCGTTATGGAAAAGACTATATCTATTATAGGTGGCGGAGCATCCGGAATGATTGCTTCAATATTTGCTGCAAAAAGCAATTCAAAAGTCATTCTATGGGAGAAAAAACAGGATTTAGGAAAGAAAATTCTTGTAACAGGAAACGGTAGATGTAATTTTACAAACAAAGACTTACGTTTATCACACTTTCATTGTAGGGATAAAAATTTTATAAAGCCGGCCCTTGATGCATTTGATAATAAGGCATCCGTTGATTTTTTTAATTCAATAGGTATTGATTCTTATTGTGATGAAAAAGGAAGGTTTTTCCCAAAATCAAATCAGGCATCTTCTGTTGTTTTTTGCCTTAAACAAAAAATCAAAGAACTTGGTGTAATAGAAAATACAGGTTGCGAAATAATAGGAATAAAACCTGTAAAAAACGGATTTAAAATATTTCAAAGAGGATGTTCTCATACCTGTAACAGGGTAATAATAAGTTGCGGCGGAAAAGCATATGAACAATCCTCCAATACTGATACAGGATATCAGATTGCACAATCACTTGGACACAGAGTAAGCCTATTAAAACCCGGACTTGTTCCAATAGAAACCGAAGGAAGCTGGCCTCATACTCTACAGGGAATAAGGCTTGATGTTACGCTAACAATTCCTGAATGCGGACTTAAAATAACGGATGAAATCCTTTGGACAAAATATGGGATATCGGGTCCTGCTGCACTTTTTTCAAGCAGGTTTGTGAGCAGAAATTCAAATATAAATATTGACTTTCTGCCTTATGAAAATGATATTGAAAAGAAACTGAAAAAAAGGATTTTGCTTCTTAAAAATAGAAAAGCATCGGATTTATTTATCGGCTTTCTACCTGATAGACTCGGGAGGTTTCTTATCTTTGTATCAGGTATTGCTTCTGATTTACCCTGTGAAAAGATTAAGAATAGTGATATGAAAAGACTTATAAAAAACTTAAAAAATTTTGAAATTAAAATAAAAGGGCTAAGACCATTTAGAGAAGCGCAAACGACCTGTGGTGGAGTGGATGTATCAGAGGTCAGAGCCGATATAATGCAGTCTAAGATAATACCAAATTTATTTTTTTGTGGAGAGATATTGGATGTGTCTGCAGATACAGGAGGATATAACCTGCAGTGGGCATGGTCTTCTGGATTTGTTGCAGGAAATTCGGCGGGTCATTAAAAACTATAGAAGGAGGAACCTATTTCTCTACAACAACCTGCTGTAAAAGTTTTTCAAAACCTGGAAATGATTTTCTAATGCAGGCTGTATCTTCAACAACAACAGGACCATCTGCTCTTAAGGCTCCTACCATCATTGACATAGCAGTTCTGTGGTCACCAAAACTTTTGACTTTGCAACTCCTGCCTGTTTTTATTCCCTGTATATATATATCATTGCCTTTTATATCCATCTTAATCCCGAGATGTTCTAGTCCTTCTTGCATGGAATAAATTCTGTCCGCTTCTTTTACTCTCAATTCAGATGCACCCTTTATAACAGATATACCATCAGCAAAACCTGCACAGACCATAAGTATAGGAAGTTCATCTATAACAGAAGGAACTTCATCGGGATTTATAATAAAAGGCTTTATGTTTTTTACGCCCTTACAGATAATATCACCCTTAGGTTCATAACCCTGTTCCTTAATCTCTTCTTCTATATCAACCCCCATTCTTTTTAGTATGTCTATTACACCAGTCCTTGTTGGATTCAATCCCACATTGCTTATATAAATTTCACTTCCTTCTAAAATAGCCCCTGCACATAAAAAAAACGCTGCGCTTGATATGTCCCCCGGAACATTAATTTCTCGGGCAATAAGTCTATCTATCGGTTTTATTGAAATGCTTAAATCTTCAACATGGACATCGGCCCCAAAATAGGAAAGCATCCTTTCAGTGTGGTCTCTTGACTTCAAAGGTTCTATTACAGTTGTTGTCCTGTCTGCATAAAGTCCTGCAAGAAGTATAGCAGATTTCACTTGGGCACTTGCAACACTTGTTCTGTATGTTATTGAACGAAGCCTTTTTCCTTTTATTATTATCGGGGCAAAATTTCCACCGCCAGAGCCGGCAATATCAGCACCCATAAGCCTTAAAGGCTCTACAACCCTTCCCATAGGCCTTGATGAAAGGGACCTGTCACCTGTAAGTGTAGACTCAAAATCCTGTGGCGCAAGAATACCCATTATAATCCTGATAGATGTTCCGGAATTCCCAAAATATAATTCCTTTGAAGGTTTTTTAAGTCCGTACATTTCCACACCCTGCACAATAATATCAGAGCCCCGTTTTTCAAATCTTACACCCATCTGTTCAAAACATTTTATTGCAAAAATACAATCATCGCCTTCAAGAAAGCCCTTAATACAGGTTTTCCCTTGTGAGATACTTCCTGTTATTATTGCCCTCTGGGATATTGATTTATCACCCGGAATTTCAATGCTTCCTTTAATCATTTTTGCGGGATTTACAAGTATATTTTCCAATCCGAGCCTCCTTATATCCCTGCATAGATAAGTAAAAGTGGTGTGGTTATCAGCATAAAAAGTGTTGTTACCAGCATACTTGCGCCAATGAATTCTTTATCTCCTCCATAGTGTTCAACAAAAATCGCACCTGCAATTGCAACAGGCATAACAGAAACTATTGATGCAACTGTATAGCCTGTTGTTTGAAGAATATTTCTATATACAAAAAATTTAAGGACCGTCAGCAATATAAATGGTATTATAATAAGCCTCATCAATGTTATAAATATTATCCATTTGTCATTAAATACATACTTTGGTTTTAATCTACCTATGTTTATTCCTGCTATAATCATTGCAAGTGGTATGGCGCAGGCTCCTGTATTTTTTATACTTTCTATGGCTATCTTTGTAAAACGGTAATTCCAGAAATGCAACTCTCTTGTAAAATGAGCAATAATAATTGATAGAAAAAGCACAATAAGTGTCGGGCTTAAAAGATGTTTCAGACTATGTTTATCCATCCTGGCGCCTGTAATGCTTATGGTTCCTAATGTCCACAAGGCAGTCTCTGAGCCGATTGTCATAAGCGCAAGTAGAACCACTCCTTCCTGTCCGCAAGTAGACATAACAATAGGAAGCGGAAAGAAAAAGTAATTATTTATAGAACAATTAAAAAGAAATGCCCTTTGTTTATTTATATTTGTGTTGAAGAAAACTAAAAATATTTTCCCGATTATATATCCGACAAGAGGCATCAGAAAGCCGAGCACAGGAAGCATCCAGTTTTTTGAAATCAAATCAACACTGTACCTTTCAAGCATCACTGTAAAGATAAGACAAGGAAAAGCAATCCGCATCAAAAGTGTGGTTAGTGTTAAGACACCACTCTCCCTGCATAACAGATAGGTTTCTTTTTTAGAAGAAGCCTGGATATATCTTGAAAATATAACCCCGAATCCCATCAGAATAAAAATATATATTATCTGATAAATAACATCAGTTGTGGTGCCTGAAAATATATTCATAAAAGTTTCTTTATCATATCTGCTATTTTATCGGAAGAACCCTTATTCTTTAATATAAGCTCTTTTCCCTTTTCTCCTATTTGTTCCGCATACTGTTTGTCTTTCAGCAGTTTTTCTATCACTGTTTTTAATTCGGTTTTATTATTTATTTGTATCGCGGCACCTGAATTCAACATTATTGATACGGATTCTTTAAAATTAAATGTGTACTTCCCGAACAATACAGGTATCCCAAAAGATGCAGGCTCAAGTATATTGTGTCCTCCCTTTGGTACAAAACTTCCCCCTACAATTGCAATATCAGCCGCACCGTACAGAAATCTTAATTCGCCCATCGTATCAAGCAAGATGATACTATGCTTTAAGTCAGTTTGTTTTTTAAAATTACTCAACCTTAACGGATTATATCCATATCTTGTGATAATATCCTCAACCTCTTTAAGTCTTTCAAGATGTCTTGGAGCCAGAATAAGAAATCCCTCTTTGATGTACTTAAATGCTTTTAGTATTATTTCTTCTTCACCCCTGTGTGTGCTTCCTGCAACAATCAAAGGATGTGTCAATACAAATAATTCTTTGTAATACCCTGTTTTGCTTGAAAAACACATCTCATCTACACTGTCAAATTTAATGTTGCCTGTTACAAAAACATCTTCTGGGTCTGCTCCTATACCAATAATTCTTCTTGCATCTTCGTCTGTCTGCATAAAAAATCCTGATACACTTTTAAAAACATTTTTTAAAACAGGTTTTATAATTCTATATTTTTTATAAGAACGGTCAGATATTCTTCCGTTGACAAAAAAAACAGGTATTTTTCTTTTTGAAAGACTGATAAGAAGATTGGGCCAGATTTCGGTTTCCATAACAATAACAAGAGACGGATTTATGGCGTCTATTGCTCTTTTTACGCTGAAACTAAAATCAAGCGGGAAATAGATAACCTCTGAGAAATTGCCCCAGTTGTGTTGGACCACCTCCTGTGCTGTATCAGTGACAGTTGAAAACACCCATTTGTAAGAAGTAAGTCTCTCTTTTAAGGATTTAATAAATTTCTGGGCTGATATTGCCTCTCCGACACTTACAGAATGGAGCCATATCACAGGAGATTGTTTTGAATATTTAGACAAATGTGTGGGATAAAAACCAAAACGAGATAGAATGCCTTTTTTATATTTCCCCTGTGTTATTGACTTAAATATGAAAAAGGGTAGTGAAAAAATAAAAAATAAAAAATATGCCACATCTATTATAATCTGCATATTTTTTGTCAACTATTGTATACCCTCTGATTGTCTTCTTTGTCTTTATGCTCTCGGATGAGTTTTTTCATAAACCAATTTTAATCTCTGCGGTGTAAGGTGTGTATATATTTGCGTTGTTGAAAGGCTCTGATGACCGAGCAGTTCCTGAACAGCCCTTAAGTCCGCTCCTCTGTCAAGCATATGAGTTGCAAACGAATGTCTTAGTGTGTGTGGTGAAATATTATGCCTTGTGCCTGCAATAGTTATATATTTTTCAACAATTCTTCTTATAGAGCGGTCTAAAAGACGTCCGCCTTTATGATTTAAAAATACTGCTTTCTGGTTGATATTTTTTACTCCCAATTTATTTAAGTATCTGTCTTTTTTCTCAAGGTAGGTCTTTATATAAGAAAGTGCTCTGTCTCCAATAGGAACGAGCCTTTGTTTTTTCCCTTTTCCGAATACAACAATACTTCCTCCGATAAAATCAATATCATCTTTATCCAATCCGACAAGCTCGCTTACCCTTATACCGGTGCTGTACAATGTCTCAAGAACCGCTCTATCACGGATTCCAGATACATCATCTTCAGGTGGGGCTTCAAGAAGTTTTATAATCTCTGCTTCATCAAGTACAATGGGAAGTCTTTTTTCTTTCCGAGGAAGGCTCACCGCAGCCGCAGGGTTGGAAGATAGATGCCCTTCCCTGCACATAAACCTGAAAAAAGACCTTAAACAGGCTATCTTTCTTCTTATACTGCTTTTATTGTACTTCTCTTTTAGTATTGAAAGAAATGCCCTGATGGTAAGATAGTCTATTTCTTTTAAGGGTTTATCCGCTATATATGTCTTAAAATTTTTCAGGTCATTTGAATAGGCCTTCAGTGTGTTCACAGATGCATTTCTTTCAACCTCAAGATATCTTAAATATCTTTCAATAAAAATTTCCATCCTACTTAAACACACCTACAAACTTCATCCTTAATTCATAAAGAACATCTTCTATTGCTTTTGCCTCCTGAGGAGAAAGATTGCCCTCTGTTTTTTCTTTTATCATCCCGAGCATGTCAACCGTCTGTTTTGCTCTTTCAACATCTCTTACCCTGTTTCCAGCCTCATCAACAGGCATCTCACCCATAAACACCAGTGCCTGTGTTGCAAGACTGCTTATAAGCATACCGAAAAGATTTGCACTCTGTTCTTCAAATTCAGGCTGAGGTTTGCTCTGTCTTTGTTGTTGAGGTTCTTCAGAAGTAAAGGTTTTTGACGCTTCCTGTTTTGCCTCATCCCTGGACTTTTCCTTTTCTACACCTTCCTTCCAGGATTCATCAACCCTTTTTTCTATAATTTTAAAATCCTTATTTTTTTCCATAATTCCTCCTTGGAGCCAGTTACCAGAGCACCAGTCACCAGAGCACCAGTGCACCAGTCACCAGTGCACCAGTCTCCGGTCTTTAGTATCTGCTTTCTATTATTTCTTTTACTCTCATAAGCCTTGTAAGATTTGACCTTTCATCCTCTGAAAGTTTAATGGTAATGCCTCTGGTTGTCTCCAGAAGAGAAGGAATCAGCACATATTCTAATGCATTTACCCTTCTTCTTGTTTTTTCTATCTCTTTTGCAAGAAGTTCAACCTTTGTTTCTATTTCTGCAAGTTTTATCATACTTGACCACAAACCACAAACAAGTCCTACTGCCTTATCAAGATAAACTCCTGTATGTGCAAAACCATAGGAATAAGGGTCTATCCTGCCTGAAATCTTAAAAACAGGCACTTTTATATTTAATACATTTTGAACCGAGACATCAACAGTTATGCTCCCCTTTGGGAATGCAAGGGCACTGTGCAATTCCTCTTGTGTCATTTTGGACCTTGCCAATAAAAAGGCAAATTGTGCCTCTTTTAATTGCGCATCAAGTTCTATCCTTAATTTTTTTGCGGCTTTTATGGTAAAGATAAACATTTTCATCAGTTCTTCTTGTTTGTCTTTGAGAAGTTTATGTCCTTTTTTTGCAAGAATAGTTCTTTTCTTTATCCTTAAAAGTTCCATTCTATTGGGATTTACAGTAAGTTTCATATTAACCCCTCAACATAGGAAAACATATTGCATCAGAAACCCTGCACACATCCCTCATCTGTGCAACATCGTGCACCCTTACAATATGTGCCGCTTTTAAAATAGCAAGAGCAACAGTGGCGGCGGTGCCAAAAATTCTTTCATCCGCAAGTCTATTATTCAGTATCTTTCCTATGAAAGATTTCCTTGATGTTCCTATAAGCACAGGACACCCGAGTGTATGTAGAATGTCCAGTTTGCGAAGAATTTCAAGATTGTGTTCCGGTGTTTTTCCAAATCCTATGCCAGGGTCAACTGCTATTTGAGTTTTTTTTAAGCCCTGTTTTAAGCCAATGTCTATTTGTTTTTTAAGCCTGTTTATAATTTCTTTCAAAAGGTCTTTATAATGAGGATTTTTTTGCATTGTTTTAGGTGTTCCTTTGATGTGCATAATAACAATGGGAATATTTTGTTTTGCTGCAATTTTTGCTATTTCTTGTCCCTCAGATAATCCTCTTATATTGTTGATAATGCCCGCACCTGCATCAACAGCAGCTTCTGCAATAGAAGACCTTGTTGTATCAACCGAAATAGGAACCTTTATTTTTTTTGAAAGTGTTCTTATAACCGGAATGGTTCTTTGATATTCCTCCTCTTTGCTTATCCATACCGAACCGGGTCTTGTTGATTGACCCCCTGTATCTATTATATCTGCCCCTTCTTCAACAAGTTTTATTCCTGTTTCAACTGCCAGAGTAAGATTTTTATATATTCCATCTCCTGAAAAAGAATCAGGTGTAACATTTAATATACCCATAATCAGGGTTTTTTTACCAAGCACAATTTTTTTCCCATTGCAGTCCCAACAAAATATCTTTCTTTCCATAACCAAAATTCCATCGCCCCGTATTCCGTTCACCGTTTTCCGTTCACCAAAATGCCAGAGCGCAAGGGCACCAGTCGCCTGTCACCTGTCACCGCTTGCCAGGTTCTTATACCTTCACTATCTTTAGGCCAAGCAATTCCTCCACCTCTTTCATCTCAAGAACCTCTTTTTCCATCAATGTTGTGGCAAGGATCTTAAGTTTATCTAAATTTTCAGATAGCACCTGTTTTGCCCTGGTATACGCGGTATTTAATAAACGATGAATTTCTTCATCAATAACCTGAGCGGTTTTTTCAGAATAATTTCTTTCCTCTAACAGGTCTCTTCCAAGAAATACCTGGTGCTGCCCTTTGCCAAGCGTAACAAGACCAAGCCCTTCTGCCATCCCATATTCACACACCATATGTCTTACAATCTCTGTCGCAATATCAAGGTCATTTGCCGCTCCTGTTGTTATTTCATTAAATATCAGTTCTTCAGACGTCCTTCCGCCAAGCAATCCCACAACCCTTCCTAAAAGCTCATTCTTGCTTATTATATATCTATCTTCTGTGGGAAGCCTCATAGTATATCCAAGTGCAAGCCCCCTCGGTATCATAGAAACCTTATGAAGAGGTTCTGAACCTGGTATTAAAAGTGCAAGAAGTGCATGTCCTGATTCATGGTATGCAACCAACTGTCTTTCATGTGGACTTATTATTCTGCTTTTCTTTTCAGGCCCCGCAATAACCCTCTCTATGGCGGCTTGAAATTCAAGTATGGTAATGTCTTCTTTACCCTTTCTTGCTGCAAGAAGTGCAGCCTCGTTTACAAGATTTGCAAGGTCTGCCCCAGAAAAACCTGATGTTTGTCTTGCAATGGATTTTATATCAATATCCTTTGCAGGTTTTACTTTCTTTATATGAACATTTAAGATAGCCTCTCTTCCGAGAATATCTGGTCTGTTTATAACAATCTGTCTATCAAACCTTCCTCTTCTTAAAAGAGCAGGGTCAAGAACATCAGGCCTGTTTGTAGCAGCAACACATATGATGCCTTCCTGTGTGTCAAACCCATCCATCTCAACAAGGAGTGCATTAAGTGTCTGTTCTCTTTCATCGTGTCCTCCGCCAAGTCCTGCAAACCTCTGTCTTCCAACTGCATCTATTTCATCTATAAATACTATACAGCCCTTACCAATTGTTTTTGTAGCTCTTTTTGCCTGTTCAAAAAGGTCTCTTACCCTTGATGCTCCCACGCCTACAAACATTTCTACAAAATCAGAACCTGATATACTAAAAAATGGCACACCTGCTTCTCCTGCGACAGCCTTTGCAAGAAGTGTTTTACCTGTCCCAGGAGCTCCCATAAGAAGAACACCTTTGGGTATCCGCCCACCGAGTTTCTGAAATTTTTTCGGGTCTTTTAAAAATTCTATTATCTCCTGCATCTCTTCCTTTGCCTCGTCAACACCCGCAACATCCTTAAATGTAATGGGATTTTGCGCCTGTGCAACCATTCTTGCGCCACTTCTACCGAATGAAAATATCTTTGCCCCCCCTTGCACTGCCCCACGAAAGAATAAAAGCCAGATTATAAATATAAAAAGAATAGTAGGTCCAAAAAAAAGTAAGAACTGTTGCAATGCCCTTCTTGGTTGTCTATTTGTAAAATCAACACCGCTTTCTCTTATAAGTTCTACCATTTGTGTGTCTGTTTCCGGTATTATTACACGGTATTTCTTTTCATCGCTCATCTGTACATGGAGTATATCTGCTTCTTTTTCAATAGCATGGATACCAAGGGGCGATGTTTTAAGTAGCCTGTAAAGTTCTCCGTCAGACATATTCTGGATTGTTTCCCGGTTTAGATTTGTTATAAAAAGCCATCCCAGTGTAATCAATACAATAATCCACACAATAAATATAGGATTAAACTTTTGTTTTTGTTGACGTTCTCTTTTATTATCCTTTTTTATATTGTCCACTATCTCCTCCGTCTTTTAAAATTTCCTTGCTTATTATACTATAAATTATATTAAATTCAAGATGTGACTTCCCGCTTCCCAATTTCTGGCGGGACGAAATTTGACTTTTGCCTGTGATTCTGTTATAATAGAGGAAGAAAATAAGGAGGTTCTGGAGTCTCAACTTGTAACCACATCTTGAAGCCAGGACATAAATAAAAAAAATTACAGTATATGCACCATAATATTTCTATCGTAAGAGGAA
>BBPE01000506.1_pt2 | contig 31249 bp, 29 predicted proteins | sample 1344301 | NCBI WGS metagenome assembly BBPE01 (sample SAMD00019089, study PRJDB2971) | groundwater metagenome | isolation source: The Cedars highly-alkaline
CCTACAAACCCCGCGCCGCGTGTGCGACAGCGCGGAACAGCGCACGGCTCTTGGCCATGGTTTCCTCCCACTCGGTCTCTGGGTCGGAGTCATGGACGATGCCCGCGCCCGCTTGCACATGCAGTTCGCCCGCGGTGATGACGGCGGTGCGGATGGCGATGGCAGTATCGGCATCGCCCCACCAGTTCACATAGCCCACCGCACCGGCATAGATGTTGCGCTGGTGCGGCTCGAGTTCGCGGATGATCTCGAGTGCGCGGATCTTCGGCGCACCGCTCACAGTACCGGCGGGGAAAGTCGCCTTGAGCACATCGGCGTAGCTCAGGCCATTCTTCAGCCGACCCTGCACCTCCGAGACGATGTGCATGACATGACTGTAACGCTCGATGACGAACTGCTCCGGCACGCGAACGCTGCCCGCCTCGCTGACGCGGCCGACGTCGTTGCGACCAAGGTCGATCAGCATCAGATGCTCGGCGCGCTCCTTCGGATCGGCAAGCAGTTCGGCTTCCAACGCACGATCAGCGGTAGGTGTGGCACCGCGCGCGCGCGTGCCGGCGATGGGCCGGACGGTCACCGTACCCTGCTGCTGGCGCACCAGAATCTCCGGCGACGAACCCACCACCTGCAGCGTGCCGGTGTCGAGAAAAAACATGTACGGCGACGGATTCAAGGCCCGCAGCGCGCGATAGACATCGACCGGCCGCGCTTTGAACGGCACCGACAGGCGCTGGCTTAGCACCACTTGGAAAACATCACCGGCAGCGATGTAGTCCTTGGCCTTCAATACCGCGGCCTTGAAGCCCTCCTTGCTGAAGCCGGAGACAAAATCGCCCTCGTCGACAAAGCCCGGATCGAGCACGTCGGGGTAGCTGGCACCGGCGTGGCGCAGGCGGTGCGTGAGCGAATCGAGCCGCGCCTGCGCGCGTGCCAAGGCCTGCGGCTCGGCCGGGTCGGCATGCACGATGAGGTAGAGCTTGCCCTTGAGGTTGTCGAAGACCGCAAGCTCTTCGCTGAGCATCAGGAAGATCTCGGGCGTACCGAGATGATCGGGGGCTGCGCGCTTGGCGAGCTTCGGCTCGATGTAGCCGATGCACTCGAAGCCGAACCAGCCCACCAGCCCACCCGTGAAGCCGGGCAGGTTCTCGATGCACGGCACCGAATAGCCACGACGCAGGTGTTCGACCTCGCCGAGCGGGTCGGACAGCTCGCGCGTCTCGACGACTTCGCCGAACTCGCGCGCGGTCAAGGTGTTCCCATGCACCGTCCAGGTACGTCGCGCCGGCAGTCCGATGATGCTGTAGCGGCCCCAGTTCTCGCCGCCTTCGACCGACTCGAACAGGTAGGCGTTCGGACCGTCAACCAGTTTCAGATACACCGACAGCGGCGTGTCGAGATCGGAGAGCACCTCGCGCACGATCGGAATGCGATTGTGGCCAACGGCGGCGAGGCGAGAAAAAGCGGCAGCGTCCATTGGCGAAGTATGCCAGCCGCAACACCGTCGAACGGTCATAAACCAGCCGCAGAATGTCTGCGCATTGTCAGGGATGGATGCGGGCCACGGAGGGCCCAACCAACGCGCCGACGGTGATCAACCCGCTGCGACTCCGTCTTTGGCGCGAGCAATCTCCGCCCGCATGCGAGCGATGACCTCGGCGTAATCCGGTGCACCGAAGAGCGCCGAACCGGTGACAAAGGTGTCGGCACCGGCTGCGGCAATGCGGCGGATATTCTCGACTTTCACCCCGCCATCGACCTCGAGACGGATCGGCTTGCCCGTCGCGTCGATGCGCCGTCGGATGGCCTCGATCTTGCGCAACGCCGAATCGATAAAACTCTGGCCACCGAAGCCGGGGTTGACGCTCATCACCAAGACGAGATCGATGTTTTCGAGCGTGTAGTCGAGAACCTCGACTGGCGTTGCCGGATTGAGCACCAGTCCTGCCTGGCAGCCGGATGCCTGGATCAATTGGATCGTGCGATCGACGTGGCGACTGGCCTCGGGATGGAAGCTAATCAATGAGGCACCCGCCTTGGCGAAATCCGGGACGATACGATCCACCGGCTCGACCATCAGATGAACATCGATCGGTGCGGTAATGCCGTGCTTGCGCAAAGCCTCGCAGACCAGCGGGCCGATGCTCAGATTCGGCACGTAGTGGTTGTCCATCACGTCGAAATGCACCCAATCGGCACCGGCCTTCAACACGGCATTGACCTCATCGCCAAGGCGCGCGAAGTCGGCGGCGAGGATGGACGGGGCGATGATGCAGTTCGGCATGACGGGCTCTCGATGGCCGGCGATGTCAGCGCAGTTGGCGACGTTTCTGGATCACATCGTAGGCGTGATTGATGGCGCGCAGCTTCTTGTCGGCTTGCGCGCGCAGCTCGGGTGCCGCGCCTTCGAGCCGGTCGGGGTGGTACTGCGAGACCAAACGCTGCCAAGTACGACGAATGGTTTCGTCGTCGTCACTCGGCGAGACATCGAGCACCATGTACGGGTCCGGCCCGCCACGGCGAAACCAGCCGCTGTCGAAGGCGAAGCCCACAAGGCCCCCAAGCAGGCCGCCAGCCGGATGACGCAGCAGCAGCCAGCCGGCGATGGCTCCCAGAATGGTGCCGTACCAGCGCATCCTCAGCGCTCCGCAGCTGGGTCGAAAATCGGCTGCGCGGCATACCAGCGCGCCAGCTCGTCGATATCGCTCGGCTGCAGCGCGTTGCTGATCGCGTTCATCGCCACCGCTCGGCGACTGCCGTCGCGGTAAGCCCACAGGCTTGCGCGCAGGCGGGCTTCATCCTGCCCGCCGATCTGCGGCGTGCCGGGCGTGCGGCTGCGGCCATCCACGCCGTGGCAGGCGGCACAGAGGCCGAGCTGGGCAGGCATGGGCGGCATGCTGGTCGATTCCGCAGCCGCAGGGGTTGCGGTCGCGAGGCGCGGCGAGCCCGCCGGCGGACTGGTTTGGGCGTAGGCGAAACCGGCGAAAGCCAACGCGATGGGTGCGATCAGGCGAGGGTTCATGGGGGCGAAGTCTAGCGCGTGGCGAGGCGCGGTCGCATCGGTGCTCGGCGCGAAGTCCAAGAAATGCGAGCGTGACGAAAAGCGAGCGCCGATGCGCCCGCTACAATGCACGCCTGCCCTCGCCGCCGCCACGCCTTGCCCACCACCCTGCACACCTCGAACCTCGCCCTGCCCCTGCTCCATCGCGGCAAGGTGCGCGACGTCTACGGCCTGCCGCCCGGCCCGGACGGTCGTGGGCGACTGCTGATGATCGCCAGCGATCGTCTTTCCGCCTTCGACGTGGTGCTACCCGATCCGATTCCCGGCAAGGGCGAGATGCTGTGCCAGATCTCAAACTTCTGGTTCGACAAGACCGCGCATCTGATGCCGAACCACTTGACCCGCACCGCGGTGGCGAGCGTGCTGCCGCCAGGCACCGATGCGGCGCTGTACGCGAAACGCGCAGTGGTGACGAAGGCACTGCGGCCGCTGCCGGTCGAGGCCATCGCCCGCGGTTATCTCATCGGTAGCGGCTGGAGGGACTACCAGCGCAGCGGGCAGGTCTGCGGCATCGCCCTGCCGGCCGGCCTGCGTCAGGCCGAGCAGCTAGCCGAGCCCATCTTCACCCCGAGCACCAAGGCCACCATCGGCGATCACGACGAGAACGTGGCATTCGATGCCGTTGTCGAGGCGATTGGCGGTGAGCTTGCGGAACGCGTGCGCACCGCAACACTGGCCATCTACCGATTTGCGGCGGCGTATGCGGCCGAGCGCGGCATCCTCATCGCCGATACCAAGTTTGAATTCGGCCTCGATACCGATGGCACGCTCGTGGTGATGGACGAAATGCTGACGCCAGACTCCTCGCGCTTCTGGCCAGCGGATACCTACACGGTGGGCAGCAGCCCGCCGAGCTATGACAAACAATACGTGCGCGATTACCTCGATACGCTGGATTGGAACAAAACCGCGCCAGGCCCTTCACTGCCTGCGGATGTGATCACGGTGACTCGCGCAAAATACGCCGAGGCGCTGTGGCGGCTCGCCGGCATCACTGTCGATTGAGAGATACAACCATGACCCGCCTGCATGACTTGCTCGCTAACTACAGTCGCGACCGCGAGAACATCACCAATCAGGCCATCCATCTCGTCTGCGTGCCGCTGATTCTTTGGTCGATCATTGCGATGATCTGGACGATCCCGGTACCGGGCACTTGGTTCCAGCCCGGCGCCTTCGCCGCGGTGCTGATGGTCGCTCTTACCGCGTGGTATTTCCGCGGCTCGCGACCGCTTGCCGTAGGCGCGGCCATCGCCTTCGTGCTTGCGAGCCTGCTGTGCTGGGCGATCGCCCAAGCCATCGGCATGCGCGGGCTGCTCGTCATTGCCGTGATCGTGTTCGTCGCCGCGTGGATTGGGCAATTCATCGGCCATCGCATCGAGGGTAAACGCCCGAGCTTTTTCACCGACCTCGTCTATTTGCTGGTGGGGCCGGCCTGGACCCTGTCGAAGCTCTACCGCCGCCTCGGCATCGCCTATTGAACGCGGGTCTTCCGCCGCGCGATATCGCGCTTGTCTGCTTGGTTTGTATCGTCTGGGCGCTGAATTTCCTCACCTCGGCGTACGCGCTCACCGAGCTTCCACCGCTGCTGTTCACTGGACTGCGAATGGCTGTGCTGGCCGTCTTGCTATGGCCTTTCCTGACTGCCCCAGCACCCGGCCAATGGCCGCGGCTTCTCGCCATCAGCATCGGCCTGGGGGTTTTCCACTTCGGCATGAGTTTCTGGGCCCTGCACCTCGCTGGCGACTTGTCTTCGCTGGCGATCCTCATGCAAAGCTACGTCCCCATGGCCGCGCTCTTGGCATGGGCGATGCTCGGCGAGCGCATCGGGCGAGCGATCGGCCTCGCCATCGCCACCAGCTTTGTCGGTGTGCTTGTCCTTGGCTTCGATCCGCTGGTGCTCGATCATCCCGCGTCGATGCTGTTGATGCTCGGTGCGGCTTTTTTGCTAGCCGTGGGTACGGTTTTGATGCGCGGACTACGTGGACAGACCGTCTGGAGCCAGCAAGGCTGGCTGGCACTTTGCAGTGCGGGGCCGCTGCTGGTGGCCAGCGCGCTGCTGGAAGGACATCTACCGACGCATCTTGCCGCCGCGACCTGGGTCGGCTGGAGCGGTGTTCTGTACTCGGCGCTGATCTCATCCCTGCTCGGCCACGGGCTGTACTACGTACTGGTGCAGCGTCATCCCGTGGCTGCCGTGACCCCGTGGCTACTGCTCTCCCCACTCATCACCATCGGCCTCGGCATCCTTGCTTGGGGCGATCGCCCAGGTGCAAAGCTGTGGATTGGCGGAGCCTTGGTACTCAGTGGCGTGCTAGTCATCGCCCTGCAAGGGCAGAGACAGGTACGCGGCCCGGACTGACGAAGGGGCCTCTCGGCCCCTTCGCTTCAAAGCTCCGCCGCAGGCCTTACTTCGGCGGCTGCCAAGTGTCCTTCTCGGTCGGCCGCATCAACCAACGGCACAGCGCCGGCAGGAAGACGATGGCGGCGATCATGTTGACCACGAACATGAAGGTCAGCATCAGGCCCATATCGGCTTGGAACTTCAGGTCTGACCAGATCCAGGTAGCGACACCCACCGCCAGCGTCAGCGCGGTGTAGAAAATGGCGATACCGGTGGTCTTGAGCGCGATGAAGTAGCTCTCGGAGAGCGTCTTGCCGGAAAGCATCGCCTCGCGCATTCGAGCGAAGATGTAAATCGCGTAGTCAACGCCGATGCCCACGCCCAATGCCACCACCGTGAGCGTGTTGACCTTCAGACCGATGTTCAACTCGACCATCAATGCATGGCCAAGCTCGGTCACCAAGATCAGTGGCAGGACGATGCACAACGCAGCCAGTGCGCTCCTGAAGCTCAACAGGCACATCAGGAACACAGCGCCATAGAGCAGCCATAGCATCAGGTACTCGACGGCACGCACTTCGTCATTGATGGCCGCCATCACGCCCGCGTTGCCGGTACCGATACGCGGATTGATGATGTTCGACGGCAATGCTTCCGGGTCGGCCATCGCCACCATGTGCTGCTCGGCCAGCGCCTCACGGATGCTGGTAGCGTCCATATCAGGCAGCGGGGCGTTCTCGCCGATCCCGAGCACGGTGCGGATGCCCGCGATGTTGGCTGTCTCGGCCTCGCGGAAGTCTTTGATCGCCGCCACGACGCGGTCGATGGTCGTTGCCTTGTGGTCGGTGAGGAATACCGTCACCGGCATTACCGAGCAGTCGGTGTTGAGCAGGCCAGTATCAGTCTCGAAGCTCTGTGTGGCGGTACGCAGGTTGTCTGGCACGCGTGGCAACTCGCGCCAGCGCACATTGCCTTCGTTCCAGCCAGCGCTGGCGATTTTCGCTGCCATCGGCAGGCTGACGACTTGCTGTACACCCTCGACGTTGGCCAGATGCCAAGACAGCCGGTCGATGACCTCCATCACGCGGTAGTTGGTGCAGGCGTCCGGGCTGGTCTCGACGATGACGTTGATGGTGTCGATGCCGAGCGCGAAGCGTTGGGTGATCTCCCGAGCGTCTTGATTGAAGCGCGCATCCGGGCGCAATTCGGCCACACCCGATTCGGCATCACCGATCATTACGTTGTCGCCGTGCCGCTCGGCAAAGAACCACATCGAAAAACCAAGAATCACCAAGGCGGCAGCAGGAATTGGCTTGGAGAACTTCGACAGGTAGGCCCAAATCTTGTCGAAGCGGGTGAGCTGGCGCAGGCGGTACTGGCGCTTTTTCTCCATGTTGCGCAGCTTCGTATACGACAGCAGCACCGGCAGCAGCACGAGGTTGGTGAGAAGGATCAGCCCGACGCCAGCGGTGGCCGTGATGGCCAGCTCGCGGACCATCTGGATCTCGATCAGCATGATCGTCGCAAAGCCGATGCAGCCGGAAAGCAAAGCCACCGTGCCCGGCACCAGCAACCGGCGGAAAGCCGCTTTCGCCGCGTCCAGCGACGGATTGCCTTGGCGCTTCGCAAGCTCTGCGGGCGTGCCGTCTTCCATGCCACCGAAGAAGATCTCGCCGCGGAAGCGGTTGATCATCTGTTCGCCGTGACTGACCGCAATGGCAAAGATCAGGAACGGCGTCAGCATATTCATCGGATCGATGCCGTAGCCCAGCAGACGCAAAGTACCGAGCATCCACACCACGGCAACCAGCGCAGCGAGCACGGTCAGTGCTGCGAGCTTGCCCGATGTCGAGTAGAGGAACAGCAACAGCCAAGTGAACGCGATGGTGATGGCGAAAAACATCACTACCGAGGCGGCACCATCGGCGATGTCGTCCACCATTTTGGCGAAACCGATGATGTGTACCGAATAATGCTCGTTCTCGTACTTGGCGCGGATCGCTTCGAGCTGGTCGCCGATGACTTGGTAGTCCAACTTACCGCCGGGTGCCTGATCCTCGGGAATCAGGTCGGCCCATACCATCGTCGCCGACCAGTCTTGTGCAACCAATCGACCAAGAATATTGGCCTTGACGATATTGCTGCGAATCTGGTCAAAGTCCGCCGCGCTGGCCTGAAAGCCCTCCACATTCGGTGAGAACGTATCGGGAATGACGTTGCCGCCGGTGAATCCATCCTCCACCACCTCGACGAAACGCGTGTTCGGGGTGAACAGCGAACGCACGCGGGCGTCGTCGGTGGCTTCCATCGCCATGACATCACGAGTGACGTTTTCGAGCGTGGCCATATAGGCTTGGTCGAAGATGTCGCCGTCTTTCGCCACCACCGCGACCAGCACACGGTTGGCACCGCCGAACTCCGCCATGTACTCGACGAAGGTCGACATGTACGAGTGTTCGCGTGGGATCTGCTTCATGAAGCCCGCGTCGACGCGCAACTGGCTGGCGAAGAAGCCCATCGCCACCGTGATCAGCGCAAACAACACCAGTACCAGCGGCCGCTTGGCGAAGACGAAGCGCTCCAATGCGTAGTGGAAGCGCGTATTTCCCGATCCCGCGTTACTTGACGCCATGGCGCTCGACTCCGTTTTCGCCAATCAAGATGAGACCGCCGGCATCGTCAGGGATGGCACCTGACAGGACCGGCGTCTCGCCGTCCGCGTTCTGGAAAGTGCTGCGCACGAACGGCGAGGCACCGTCGGCACGCTGCAACAGGGTGCCTTCATTACCTACGATGACCGCGCCGCCGCCGGGCAGCGCCGTGCCGCCCATAAGAGCGACCTCGGTGCCGGTTTCGAGTTGGCTCCAACTGTCCCCGCCATCGGTGGATTCGAAAACATGGCCGCGCAGACCGAAGGTCAGCACATGGCCGGCACCCCAAGCCATTACGCCGAACATCGAACCCTCGTAGGGGAAATCCAGACGCTGCCAGGTGTCGCCGTTATCGCGCGAGCGGAACATCGCGCCGCGCTCACCGGCGAGGTAGAGCATGCCGTCGCCGTCGCGGGCGATGGCATTCAAGTGTGGATCGACCTCGTCTTCCAAAATAAGTTGATCGGCGTCCAAGACCCCGCCGCCATCGAAACCATCGCCGTCTTCGTCCTCCGCGGCATCAACAACAAGCTCCTGATCGACCGGCAAAGCATCGCCCTTCAGCGACAGCGCGATCCACGTCCGACCGCCGTCGGTGGTGCGCAGCAAAGTGCTGAATGCGCCGACGGCAAAGCCTTTCTCGGCATCAACGAAGAGCAGATCGAGGATCGGTGCGCCCTGTTGTGGCTCGAAGCGCTGCGGATCCCAAATGTCGACGCGCTGCCGCGCCCACGAGTGGCCATTGTCGCTGGATCGCAAGATGACGCCCGAATGCCCCGCCGCCCAGAGCGTGCCATTGGCGCTGGCAATGCTCGTCAACGCGACGCGGGTGGGAACCTGCAACTGCGTCCACTGGCTGGAACCATCGCCGCGCAGCACGATGCCGTGTTCGCCTACGGCGAACAGGCCGCTCCGGGCTTGCACGATATCCAGCAGCAGTGCTCTTGATGCCAACGGCTTTATTTGGGACGGGAGCAATGCTGGATCATCGGCCGCCGCTTGGGAATAAACCGCGGGCGCTGCCAAGGCAAGGGCCAACGCAAGGGCGGCGACACGCTTGCCTGGGGTTCGGAAAGGCTTTGCTTGCATACAACTCTCAAAAAAACGGGCGGCACCGGGAGGTGCCACCCGCAGATGAATGGCGCCGAGGGTTGTTCTCTCGGCGCTTGGGATCAGCGAACGCCTGCGGCGCGCAGGTTCTGCGGCGAGAAGTCCGCCGGAGTCGCCTGGTAGCCGAAGTCATTCGGTCGGTCTTCTTCGTTATCGAGAAGGCCCGCGAGGTAACGACCCGACTTCAGGTCGTAGTGCACTTCGATCGTCGACCAGAAAGTGGGCACTTCGTAGTAGTTGATCGACGGCGCTTCCGACACCCGCCAGATGTTGCCCTGGCCGTCATAGTGATCGATCGCAAGAATCTGGTAGCTGTCCTCGTCGAGATAGAAGGTGCGCCGGCTTTTGATGTGGCGCGAACCGGCCTTCAACGTGGCCTCGATGACCCATACGCGGTGCAACTCATAACGCAGAAAATCCGGGTTCAGATGACCGGGACGAACGAGATCGGCGATTCTGGTGTTGTTGCTATGTGCCTTGTACGAGTTGTAGGGGACGAACATCTCTTTCTTGCCGACCTTCTTCCAGTCGAAACGGTCCATCGCGCCATTGAACATGTCGGTCATGTCATTGGTGGCAAGGCCATCCGAGGCCGTGGCCGGGTTGTCATAGGCCACGTTCGGGGCACGACGGACGCGGCGCTGGCCGGGGTTGTAGATCCACGCTTGGCGCGGCGCGGCGCGCGCATTCAGCGTTTCATGCACCAGCAACACCTGTCCCGCGAGGCGCGCCGGCCCCAATACTTCTTGCAAGAAGTAGAGGAGGACGTTGTCGATGTTCTCTGTCGTGTTGCCGGGCTTGTAGTACAGGCCGAGCAGACGCTCACGCAGACGGATCACCGTGTACTGGCCACCCGGCGTCGGAGCGACGCGGTTGGCCCAGCGTATGCCCGAGACACCCTTGAACTTGAGCTTGTGGTTCCAGATCAGCTCGTGGGCGTTCTGCGGCACCGGGAACGGGAATCCCTCGGCGCAGTTCTGAACACCTTCGCCATCGGCCACGAGTTGACAGCGCGTGGCATTGGTCTTGGTGAAGTCGTAGACGCGCTGTGGGAACGAAGCCGAGCGGCGGGTCGGGTAGACGTCCATCCGGAAAGTCGGGTACCGCTCGAACATGGCCTTCTGACCGGCAGTAAGATTCGCCGCGTGCTGCGCCATATTGGCCCGGGTGATCTGAAACCTTGGGCGATCGGCCGCGAACGGGTCGGGATGGAACATCCCGTTACGGAAACCTGCGGGCGGGCGGGTGATGCCGCCTGTCCAAGCCGGAATGGTACCGGCGGCGTTACCCGCTCTTTCCGCGCCAACTGGCGTCAGATTCTGGCCAAGCTGGGCCGCCTTGGCGGCGTCCACCGAGGCTTGGGCGACGCTGACCGAGAGGGCCAGAACGCCAAAGGTGGCCACGAAGGCCGTTTGATTGCGGAATCTCATGGTGATCTCTCCCGGGGCTCAAAAAGCGTAACGAACACTGGCGGATGCGAAATCGCGATCGGCGATCTGATTGAAGGGCTCACCACCAGAGATGCGCGTCCACGACAGGTCGAAGATCCACGAATTGAGGTGGTTCACCTCGGCTCCTAAGGTCAGCGACTTTCGGCCTTCGAGGAAGTTACCGCCCGGACCCGGCGTAATACCCTCGACGTCATGATTGAACGCCACCCGCGGTGAGAAGGTGAGCGATGTGCCGAGAAAACTGTTGTAGTCGGCGCGTACCACCAGACGATAACCCCACGAGAAATCGGTCGGGAAGCCGTCGATGGCCGTCTGTGGGTTGCGGGCGCAGCCGGCCAGCGCCGGGTTGAACACCGCCGCCGCGTTAGCGCCCGTGAACACCGGCACATCGGCGATAGAGCAACCGCCACTCGTATCGGTGCCTTCGCCCTCGTAACGCAGATTCGGGTCGAGATCGACATTGGTCCAACCCACTTCCGCCACTGCGGCGATCTGGTCGGCACCGAGAGCCTGGCCGAACACATTGGTAAAGGTCATCTGCACCTGCGTCTGGGCGTGTTCGCGCCAACCGCGGACTTCCTGACCCAGCGTGGTTTGGCCGAGCTGACTGCGGAACTCGTAGGCCGGCGGCGCGCCCTGTAGTCGGATAAATGTATTCAGCGGGGTGAGCGCGGCGAACAGTAGCTCGACGTCGTCTACTTGGAATGGCGCATTGGGGCGGTAGCTCACCTCGCCTTGGAAGGCGATGCCACCCAGGATATTGGTGTTCCAAGACAGGCCATAGAGCTGGATGTCTTCCGGGTACTCGACGAAGAAGCGACCGGTGCTCGCCGCCGGGCCGGTAACGGCGCGGCCGGAAAGTAGGGGCAGGCGGCTGTGGTAATTGACGAAGTAAAAGCCGAACTCCGTCGCGTTCAGACCCTCGGCAAACCAACGAACCGCAGCGCCGTATTGGCCATCGTCACGGGCGTTCCGATTCGGCGCACGCGCCACGGCCGCGCCGCAACCGATGCTGGCGATGGTCGCATTGCTCACACCCGGCGGCAGGCCGGTGTGGTTGAGATCGGTGTTGGCGAAGCCAGCGGGGCCGCCGAAACAGGTAGCGAAAAAACGCTCAGGGTTGTTGACCGGCTGCGGCACGATGCCAAAGCCAAGCATCACATAGGAGCCGCCGGGTGTGGCGAAATCGTTCGCGCTGAAGTAGGTACCCGCCGCGTCGATCTCCCACTCCTCGAACTCGAACTGATAGAAGCCTTCGATGGCGACGTTCTCGGTGAGATTGAAGGAGGCCCACAGCGAATCGACCGGAAGGAAGGCTTCGCGCAGCTCAGCACCGGCAACGCGTAATGCGGACAGGTTGATCGGGTTAATGATGTTGATGCCATTCTGGAGAAATGTGCTCTCGCCCCAACTGATGACCTGCCGGCCCAAGCGCCAGGTGCCCCTTTGCTCTCCGACCGAAAAATCATGGAAGATAAACGCATCGAGCAGTTGGAAGCGCTCACCGATCTTATCCTGCGCGGCTTGCGTGAGATCGGCGCGGCCGGCGTTTTCGAAGTCGTAAAAATAGGTGGCGCGGGTGAAAGCACCCCAATTGCGCCAGCCGAGCTTCATTTCCGAGGTGATCTTGACGGTGTTGGCGATGGCATCGCCCTTGTCGTACTTCAGGTTGCCGTCGTCGCGGTTGACCGAGAACCGGCCCGGCGCGGCAATCTGCGCGGCTGAGCCCGGGAAGCCGGCGGCGCAGGCCGGGAACGGATTGGCGGCGGATGGTGCCGCAATCGGCAGCACGGCGCGGTTTTGTGCACAGATCAGCGGGTTGAAAGCCGCCGAACCGACCAGATTGGGGTCACGGTCTTCGGTGCGCCAAGACATACCGTAAGAGACGGTCGTATCGATGCTGCCGGTGAACTCACCGCGCCCGAACTCGAAGGCCTGCGCCGTCGGAGCCAGCAAGGCGAAGCCGATTGCAGCGGCCAATGGGGCGAGGGCAATACCGCAGCGCAGCTTGGTATGGGACTTCATCGGAGCCTCCTGAAGGGGCGGGAACGAAAACGGATGGATACGGCTAAGGCGATGGCCATCGGGCGGACTAGATCAAATACTCCAATCCTCTAGGGCCCATAGTAAGAGTCCGTAACGAAAAGGCAATACTGCGGCGTACGGGATTTTTGCCGCGTCGCAGCACGCTTTGCTGGCTTCAATGCGGGAAATCAGCCGACTCTGGCCGAAAGCCTCGCGGTGCCCAGCTCAATGCCTCACGCGCGGCGGCATCGTCAAACACGAGGTCGTCGCCGAGCCGCGAGGCCAGCCCGCGCAGGCCGGGGTGCCGACGTCCCATCGCAGCGACGACCGCCGTGGGCAAGGACAACACGCGACAGCCTGGTGCGGCAGCGCGGACGGTGCGGCGAAGCATGTCGCCAAAGGCAAGCCGCTCACCGCCCGGCAGGTCGTAGACGCCGCCGGCAGATGAATCCGCAATAACCGCGTGACGGGCGGCATCGGCGAGGTCAAGCGCATGGACGGGCTGACGCAGGCCCGGCGCGCCAAGCGGCAGCGGAAGCAGCGGCCAGCGCCGAGCAAGAGCTGCCACGCGGCTGAGTGTCGCGTCGCGCCCAACACCCCAGATCAAGGTGGGTCGCAGCAGAAACAGCGGGATGCCCTGACGCCGACACGTTTCGATGAGTGCAGCTTCGGCCTCGGCGAGCCGACCGGCGACCGCACGCTCGGCCGCATCCGGCGATGCCGATTTCACATGAACACTGGTAGATCCAAAGGTGATGATGCGACTCGCCCGGATGCGCCCTTCGGCGACTGCGCGGGCAAAGGCATCGAGCGGGCCGAGACTGAGCACGGCCTCGTAGGCATGACGATCATCAAAGCTGGCGAGCTCGCCGAGCGTCCAGTGGATCGCGTCCGACGCGCCGCCAGCGTCCGCAGGAGCATGTCGCGAAACCGCCAGCGCCGGCATCGGCAGACCGCGACGCCGTAGAGCAACGCCAAGCTGACCGCTGAGGCCGAAGACGAGGAGCGGAGGCCGAAATACCGGAGACACGGGCTGCAGGAATGCCATGTCGCGTCAGTGCGCTATGGGCTAGCTCGACGAACGCCGCCGCCGATCACTTGCGCTTCGGGAGGTAGAGATCGGTGATGGTGCCCTCCGCGACTTCTGCCGCCATCGCCACGGTTTCGATGAGCGTGGGATGTGGGTGAATGCTGTGCGCGATGTCGCCGGCTTCCGCGCCCATTTCGATGGCAAGCACCACTTCACCGATCAAATCACCGGCATTCGTACCAACGATGCCACCGCCGATCACGCGCCGCGTCGTGGCGTCGAGAACCAGTTTGGTGAAGCCTTCGGTGCGGCCGTTGGCGATGGCACGCCCCGAGGCTGCCCAAGGGAACTTGCCGACCTCGATGGCAAGGCCTTTCGCTTTGGCCTCCGTTTCCGTGACGCCGACCCAGGCCACTTCCGGGTCGGTGTAGGCGACGGAAGGAATCACCCGCGCAATCCACTCAGGGCCCTTACCCGGCGCGCTTTCGCTGGCTGCGACTTCCGCGGCGAGCTTGCCCTCGTGCGCGGCCTTGTGCGCCAACATCGGCTGACCGACAACATCCCCCACGGCGAAAATGTGCGGCGCATGGGTGCGCATCTGTCGATCCACCGGAATGAAGCCGCGCTCAGTCACCAGCACGCCGGCCTTCTCGGCACCGAGCATGCCGCCATTCGGATTGCGGCCCACCGCGACCAGCACACGGTCGAACAGCGCGCCAGCCGGGGCATCCTCGCCTTCGAAGCGCGCCTGCAAACCGGCCGGCTTCGCCACGACATCCGACACCTTGGTGTTGAGATGCAGAGCAACACCACGGGCTTTCAACAGATCGGCCAGTGGCTTGACCAGATCGGGGTCGGCGCCAGGCATCCATTGCGGCCCCAGTTCGACCACCGTCACCGCGCTGCCGAGACCCGCGTAAATGCAGGCCATTTCGAGCCCGATGATGCCGCCGCCGACGACCAGCAGGGCTTGGGGAATATCCACCAATTCGAGCGCGCCAGCGGAATCCATCACCCGCGGATCGTCCCAAGGAAAGCCCGGCAATTTCACTGCATGTGAGCCAACCGCGATGATGGCTTTCTCGAACACAAGCCGCTGCGCGCCCTCATGGGTTGCGACGTCAAGTTCGTTCGGCGACAAGAAGCTCGCCTTGCCTTGCAGTACGCGCACTTTGCGTTGCTTGGCCATGCTAGCGAGGCCTTTGCTGAGCGTGCCGATCACTTTTTCTTTGTGGGCGCGCAGCTTGTCGACGTCGATCTTCGGTGCGCTGAAAGCGACACCGACGGCGTCCATGTGCTTCGCCTCTTGAATGATGGCGGTGGTGTGCAGCAGGGCTTTCGAGGGGATGCAACCGACGTTCAAACACACACCGCCAAGCGTCGGATAGCGCTCGACAAGCACCACGTCGAGGCCGAGATCGGCGGCACGAAAGGCGGCGGTGTAACCACCGGGGCCGGCTCCGATGACGACCAGTTGGCAGCGCTGCTCGGCGGCATCGTTTTCCGGGCCGGAAGCAGTGCCGGGGCGAGCTTTCGCTGCCGTCACAGCAGCAGCCTGCGCAGGTCGCCCAACATGGTCGAGAGGTAACGGACGAAACGCGCGGCATCCGCACCGTCGATCACCCGGTGGTCGTAGCTCAAGGACAGCGGCAGCAGCAGACGTGCTGCGAAGTCGTGCCCATTCCACACCGGCTTGGTGCTGCTGCGGGAGACACCGAGGATGGCCACTTCCGGCGCGTTGATGATCGGCGTGAACGCGGTGCCGCCGATGCCGCCCAGCGAGCTGATCGAAAAACAGCCGCCTTGCATATCGGCGGGGCCGAGCTTCTTCTCACGGGCTTTCTTACTGATGACGCCGAGTTCGCGCGCGAGATCGAGCAAGCCCTTCTGGTCGCAATCGCGGATCACCGGCACCACCAGGCCATCCGGTGTGTCCACCGCGATACCAATATGGAAATAGCGCTTCAGCACGAGCTGGTCGCCGTCGAGCGAGGCGTTGAACTTCGGAAAAGCCCGCAGCGCGGCGACTGCCGCCTTGAGCAAAAAAACCAGCGGGGTGAGCTTGGTGTCTGGGCTCTCCTCACCGAGTTGCTTGCGGAAGGCCTCCATCTCGGTGATGTCAGCTTCGTCGAACTGGGTAACGTGCGGGATCATCGCCCAGTTGCGGGCGAGGTTTTGACCCGAGAGTTTCTGGATCCGCGACAACGGCTGGGTCTCGACCGGGCCGAACTTGGCGAAGTCCACTTTCGGCCACGGGATCAGGCTCAAGCCGTCGCCCGCGCTTGCGGAAGCCACCATCGGCAAGCCTTCCACCATCGCCGTCTTGACGAAGGCCTGCACGTCCTCTTTCGCGATACGTCCGCCACGGCCGCTGCCAGCCACTTTCAACAGATCGACACCCAGCTCGCGTGCGAACACGCGCACCGCCGGCGAGGCGTAGGGCAGCTTTTCGGGCAGCAGGGATTCGGCGCTGAATACGATCGGCGGCGCACGCGGCGGCAGCGCTTCCGGGTCGACGTCCGCCGAACTCTCGGTGACCGATGCCGGCATGGCGATGGCGGGCGGCACTGCGAGAGCGGCCGGTGCGACGACGGGAACCGACGCCGCGACGGCGACGGCTTGCGATGCCGCGGCGTCCTCCACCTCGATGCGGGCGACGATGTGGCCTTCGCTCAGAACATCGCCGAGCTTGACCGTGATCTCGCGAACGATGCCCGCGAAGGGTGCTGGAACTTCCATCGTGGCCTTATCGCTCTCTAGCGTGACGAGGCCCTGATCCTTTCGCACACGGTCGCCGACGGCGACCAATAGCTCGATGACGGGAACCTCGCTACTGCCACCAAGATCGGGCACCTTGGCGTCACGGATATCGGCCATGTCCCCTCCACAGGACGAAAGTCAGGCCTGCATTCTGGCCCTCGCGCCCCTGCGACGCCATCCCTGGCTTTGGCACCGAATCCTTCGACGCTGGCAAACCCCCGCCACCCCGCTATCCGCTTGGCCTTTGCCACCACGCTTGCCATCGCCGCCTGGGTGATTGCGCGCTTCGAAAACCGCCCGGCATGTCTGCCGCAGGTAACGCCCGCGATTGGGCGCTGAACCTGGATGCCTTGGTGCCCTACCGCATCGAGGAAGTAGTGTTCCTCAACGATTTTCGACGCTGTCTACACGCTCGAAGACGCTCCGCCATCGCGCTGACGCATGCTGTCGAGCGCTTCGGCGGCGTGCACGCGAGCGGCGGCATAGAGCGGCTCGACAAGACGGCGCAGGTTGGCGCGATCCCGTGCCGGGAACACGCCGGCGCGGCGACAGTGGGCGAGCAGCAGGGCGTGGTCTTGCGCTTCGCCCATGCGCTCGGCCAGCGCACCGATCCCGTCAGTCTGCAATCCCCATTCCGGAGCGCAGCGCTCCAGCGCGCTCTCCTGTTGCCGCAGACGGCGCAAACGACGGCGCAAACGGTGCCAGTCTTCGGGCTCATCACTGCGGCGTGCTCGTTTCAGCGCGCGGTCCAGTCGCGCCCGCGCGCCGGTATGTGCGACACGGACGGCATGCTCGTCGATGTTCGTCCAAGGCATGCTTTGCAGCCGCATGGTGGCTTCGAGCAGACGCTGGCGGCGGCAGGCGAAGTCGGGATCGCGGGCCAGCGCGGCGGCAAGCCGTCGAGAACGCAAAACCGCGACGAAAGCGCACAGGCGCTCGCTCTCGATGGGACTAAGCACGGCATCGACGGAAAGTTGCAGCAGTGCGTCGCCAAGTGCATCGGCGTCGCGCAGGCTGGATAGGCCGCGGCAAAAGCTGCGCAGATTGGCGTCGAGACGAGCAACAGCAGGGATTGCAGCGAATGCCATCCCTCCCAGCGCCAACACCGCGCGCACCCGCCGAATCGACTTGCGGGCCTGGTGGATCCCCTCGTGACGCTCCTCGCCGGGCCGCGCGAGCTGCCGTATCGCGCGCTCCAGCTCGCGTTCTGCGTAGACCCGGAGCGCTTCACCGATCGCCTGCTGCACGCGTTTTTCTCCTTCGCCGATGGGCTGCAGGCTAGCAAAACGTGCATGCACAGCGATGACCGCGCTCAGCGCTCGGCCGGTGCGGATTCACCCAAGGCCGCCGCGACGCCGGGCACGGCCCCGGCCCCGGTTGGAACCGTGATGCTACTGCCCTCGAAATCGCCGCCGATCGGCTCGATGCGCCCGCCGAGGCACTGCCCGAGGAAGGCTTCGGCAACGGCGTTGAAGCTGATGCGGTTGGGTGGACGCACGAAACCATGGCCTTCGTCCGGGAAAAGCACATAGGTCACGGGGATGTTCCGCGCCTGCATGGCCTGCACGATCTGATCGCTCTCAGCCTGCACCACGCGCGGGTCGTTGGCACCCTGACCGATCAGCAGCGGACGTTCGATGGCATCGACATGGGTCAGCGGCGAGCGTTCTTTCAGCAAGGCGCGGCCCTCCTCGGTGTCGATGTCGCCAACCCGGGTTGTGAACTGCCGACGGATCGGCCCCCAGTAGGGCGGGATGGTTTGCAACAAGGTGATGAGGTTCGAAGGCCCGACAATGGAAACGCCGCAAGCGAACTCGCGCGGCGTCATGGTGAGCCCCGCCAGCGCAGCGTAGCCGCCGTAGCTGCCACCCATGATCGCCACCCGGTCGGGTTTCGCGATGCCGCGCTCGACGGCCCAGCGCACGCCGTCGATCAGGTCGTCGTGCATCTTGCGCCCCCACTGCAAGTCGCCGGCGTTGACGAAGGCTTTGCCGAAGCCCGTCGAACCGCGGAAGTTGACGCCAAGCGTCGCGTAGCCACGGTTGGCGAACCACTGGTGCGTCGCATTGAGACCATAGCTGTCACGCGCCCACGGGCCGCCATGCACCAGCAGCACCATCGGCACCGGCGCGGCGGGCTTGCCATCGCCGTCCGGGTCGCTGCCGATGGGCAGGGTGATGTAACTCGGCAGGATCAAGCCATCGCGCGAGCGAATTTCGACGCCATGCATTTTCTGTAGCTGCGCGTCCGGCAATGCCGGGCGGGTGTCGAACCACAGCGTGGCAGTACGCAGGGCGCGGTCGTACAGGAACACCTCGGTGCTGCGGTCCGAGCGCACCACCGTCACCACCCAGCGCGCATCGTCGCGGCTGCGACTGTTGACGAAGAACTCGCCGCCCGCCGCCAGATTGGCCAGCGCGTCGAGGTCGGGCTGAATGGCCGGGTCGATGGCCGTCCATTGGTTGCGGAGGAAGTTCGCCGCCGTGGCTTGAATCACGCCGGTGGCCGGGTGAACCAGTGCGCTGCCGATGTCGGCGCGGGCGTCCTCGGCTAGCAGGCGGCGTTCACCGCTGGCGCTGTCGAGCGCGAACAGCGCGCCGGTGTTGCGGCCGCGCGAGTCGATCAGGTAAAGCGTCGTGCCGGTGGCGTCGAAGCCGACGATGTCGGTGGTCAAGGCATCTTCCTGCGGCACCGTGCTCCAGGGAGCCCAGTCGTCACCGTCACGCTTGAACCACGCATCGCCACCGTCTTGGGTTTGTGCCGTGGCGAAGCGCAGTGCGAAGCTCTCGTCGGTGACGAAGCCGCTGAAGCGCTCGTTCTCGATCAGGCGCGTGGCTTGGGCGTTGGCGAGCGTCACCCGCAGCAGGTCGAAATAGCGCGGGTTTCGATCATTGACACTGACCAGCACCGCATCGGGATGCTTCGGCGAAAGACCGGCGATGCTCGCCCGAGAGCCCTTCGGTGTCAGCGCGCGACTCTGCGCGGTCTCGAGATCGGCGGCAAAGACTTGGAAGTTCTCGTCGCCGCCTTCGTCTTGCGCGTAGAGCACATGCTCGCCGTCGTAGGCGAAGCTGAAGCCGCGAATGCCGCGCAATCGGTCATTGGTGATCGGCTTGGCATCTTCCGGCCGATCAGCCGGCGCGACCCAAACGTTCAGCACGCCATCGCGCGGCGCAATGAACCCCAGCCAGCGACCGTCGGGGCTGATCGCACCACCGCTACGCTCGGGGTTGCCGAACAAAAGCTGGCGTGAGAGCAGGGGCTGTTCAGCCAAAGACTCAGCAACAGCCAAAGACGTTGGCGCGGAGGCATCCGCGGCCGCTTCGGCCGGTGGCGCGGCAGCAGTGCCGGGCACGAAAGCCAGCGCCAACAGAGCGGTGATCGAAACAGCCAGTGGGGCAGGAGTCGTGCTGCAACGCGACATGACGGACATCCAACTGTGATGGGGATGCCACCATGCCGTACTTTTTGCTTCTTTGCAGCGCACCGTAGTGGCCGCAGGGGCGGATCAGTTCTTCGAAGAAGCCTGTCGCAAAGCCTCGCGCACCTCGACGGCTACGACGGTCTGGTCGGTGAACACCCCGGTCACGCCGGCAGCAGCAAGTTGACGGATGAGTGCCTCTGCAGGTTGCGCACGGCCTTCGGCATCGATGAACCGATAAGGTGCCTCAGCACGCACGGTGTAGGCATGCACGGCGAAGCCTAGCCGGCGCGCATCGGCCAGCCATGGGGCCATCGATTCACCCAGTCGCGGTCGCGCATCTGCCGCACCTTCCGGCGCTGGTGTGGCCTGTACAAGATTGGCAATCCACGGCCCGAGACCATCGACTTCGGCGCGCAGCGCCACCAGCGCGGCGGGCGTGACGAGATCGGCGTACTGCGTGCGGCCACCGAAGTGGGGCACCGCCGTTGCGAGCGCACCGTAGCGCGCGAGCAGATCATCGCCCTGCGCCGCGAACCAGACCAGATCGTAGGGTTGGCTGAAACCGCCGTATTCGGTCGCGATGCGACCGGAGGTGTCGCCGAGCAGAAACACCAGCGGCACCGCGAGATCGGCGCGCGGCAGCAGCTCACGCCGAAGTCGCAGCAGATTATCGAGCTCGAAACTTTGGATGAAGACGCGCTTCGGGTCGGTGAACTCCAGCGCCACCAGTTCATCCACCAGCATCGCGCTGGTGTCCATACCGATCAGACTGCCGTCGAGGTGACGGCCTTCGTGCAGGAAAAACACCGGGTGTTTCGTTTCCGGATAGACGCCGATGGGTCGGCCAAGTCGCTCGCCCTCCGACTTCGCCAGCGCGATCACTTCGGCAAACGTGGGGATGCCGAATTGGCCATCGAAGGACGCGCTCTCCGGCCGCACCTGCGGCCGCGTCTCGCGCGCGCGCAGGCTGCGCAGCTCGGCAAGGCTGAAGTCTTCGGCGAACCAATCCTCCACCCAGTCGCCATCGACGCGCTTGCGGGTTTTTCGCTCCGCGAACTCGGGGCGGTCGGCGACGTCGGTACTGATCGAGAGCGCGTTTTCATGGCGCGCAACCAGTACGCCATCGCGGGTGGGCACGAGGTCGGGTTCGATGAAGTCCGCGCCCTGCTCAATGGCCAGCCGATAGGCCTCGATGGTGTGCTCGGGGCGCTCGCCCGAAGCCCCGCGATGGGCGATGACGAGCAGCGGCGAGGCAGCGAGGATGGGCATGGCCGCGAGCATAAGCCCGAGGGCGGCGAGCGTGGAGCGGAGGGTCGTCTGCATCGAACCAGCCTGCCGAGTCAGCATGACTGAAGTATGACGCCCGACTACGTTACCCACGGCGGCTCATCGCGATGCTGCCAAGAATTAATGCGCCCGCCGCCGCCATCGCCAGTGTCACCGGCTCGTCGAGCAGCAGCCACGACCAGCCGGCACCGAACAGCGGAATCAGGTAGGTCACCATCACCGCGCGTGCCGCGCCGATCTTGCGGATCAGCCGATAGAACAGCACGAAAGCGAAGCCGGTGCACACCACGCCCAGCGCGACGACGGCCGCCCATTCTTTTGCTCCCGGCATCGTCTCTGGCCACGCGAACGCCGCCGCAGGCGCGACGAACAGTGCTGCGGCGCTCAGTGTTGCCGCCGCGACTGCGGCCGAAGGCAAAGTACCGGCAAGGTACTTGCGTACAAGGTTGGCACCCACGCCGTACAGCGCCGCCGCCGTGGTGCCAGCAAGCACAGCAGCGGGCACGTTGACACCCTCGATACGCGCTGAGGCCAACAGCCCTACGCCGAGCAGTCCGAGCAAGAGCGCGAACCAACGACTGGCCGTGAGCCGTTCGCCAAAAAACGCCGTTGCCGCGATGGCGGTGAACAGTACCGCCAGCGCATTGCAAATAGCGCCGATGCCCGCTGGTGCGAAGGTCGCGGCCCACGCGAACAAGGTGAATGGCAACGCGGCGTTGATGATGCCGACAAGCGCTAGCGCGCCGAGCAAGCGCAGGCTCAGATCGCGACGCACCGCCCATAGAAACGGCAACAGCACCAGCGCGCCGAGCGCTAGACGCAGCTCGACCAGCGCCAGCGGTCCGAAGGCCGGTGCAGCCACGCGCATGAACATGAAGGACGCGCCCCAGATGGCCCCGAGCAGTAGCAGCTCGCCGAGCGTCATCGCTCCCCAGCCGGTCGGAGATGCTGTGGCATTCGTCATCGATGCCGAAGCAGCGGGCCGAACAGCAAGAATGGCTTGTGGCTTCATCGTGGTGCCCTTGCAGATGGCCTGCATCGCGATCGCGTGCAGGAGCAGATCTTCAGCTCACCCGCTCGAAGCTCAAGCCCGTCGCAGGCGTCGCTGCTTCAGGCGCAACGACGAGATAATGGTCGACGAGAAGAAAAGCGAACAGCGCCATCAAGTAGATGATCGAATAATTGAATACCCGCATCGGAAACGTCGGGTCTGGTGGATTGAACAGGCGCACGGCGTAGTACAGAAACACCCCGCCCAACACCAGCGCTCCGCCGAGGTAGAACAAGCCGCTCATCCCACTGGCGAAAGGCAGCAGGGTCGCCGCGATCAGCAGCAAGGTGTAGAACAGGATCTGCCAGCGCGTGTACACCACACCGTGAGTCACCGGCAACATCGGGATCATGGCTTTCGCGTAGTCGTCGCGGCGGAAAATCGCCAGTGCCCAGAAGTGCGGTGGCGTCCAGACGAAGATGATGAGCACTAGCAGCAGGGCGTGGTGGTAGTCGTAGGGCGCATCAAACAAGGCCGCGAAACTCACACCCTCCGGCCAACCCTTCACCGCTGCCCAGCCCAGCAGCGGCGGCGCTGCACCCGCGATGCCGCCGATGACGATGTTCTGCGGCGTCGCGCGCTTCAGGTAGCCGGTGTAGACCACCGCATAGCCAATCAACGAAGCGAAAGTGAGCGCTGCCGTTAGTGAGTTCACGAATAGCGCTAAAACCAGCATCGAGAGCACGCCCAGTGTCATCGCGAACACCAACACTTGGGTCGGTGTGAGCGAGCCAGTGGGCAGCGGACGGTGCTGGGTGCGGGCCATCAAGGCGTCGATGCGCTGATCGAGCAGATGGTTGATGGCCGCCGCCGAGGCCGCCGCCAGCCAAATCCCCAGACTGCCCAACAGCAGCGGCCGCCAGCCGGGGAAGGTCGGCGTGGCGAGAAACATGCCGATCACCGCAGTGAAAACGATCAGCGCTAGCACGCGCGGCTTGGTGAGCTGCCAGTAATGGCCGACGATCGAGCCCACCCGCTCAAACTCCCGGCGAGCGCAATCGCGCCAGCAAAGTCACCACGGTGAACAGCATCAGCACCGCCACCATCAGATGCGCCGTAGCGACGTAGAGCGGCAAGCCCATCACCACGTTGGCGATGCCCAAAGCCACCTGCACCAGCAGCAGCACCAAGAGCACCACGCCGGATGTGCGGAAGCCGGGCGCGAACGCCAGACGGTAGCTCAGTACCAGGAAGTACGCTGTCAGCACCACGGCACCGATGCGGTGCGCGATGTGGATGGCTGCGCGCGAAGCCGCATCCAGAACACCACCTTCGAAGTCGACACCGATACCGCGCCAAAGCACGAAGCCTTCGGCGAAGTTGGTCGCTGGCCACCACGCACCCTTGCATTTCGGAAAATCGAGCCCGCAAGCCAGCGCGGCGTAGTTGGCGGCCACCCAACCACCCAGCGCGATCTGCACCGCAAGGAGCACCAGCCCAATCCACAGCCACCAGCGCAGCTTTGGCGCATCGACATGCACGCGCAAGCCGTTCGGCGTGACCCACCATGCAAGCACCGTCAGCAGTGCGAAAGTGGTCAGCCCGCCCATCAAGTGGCTCATCACGACCACGGGCTTCACCAGCCAAACCACCGTCCACATTCCCAGCAGGGACTGGAAGGTCACCAGCATCAACAGGCCCATCGACAAGCGGGTGACGCCATCGCTCCAGCGCAGCAACCCCACCAACCAGACCAACTGGCCGGCGGCGGCGAGGCCCAGTGCCAGCAGCGGGTCGACCCACATGTAGACGAAGATGGCCGCGACCACCAGCGCGGTACCACCGAAGACCGTGGCGAGACCGCCAGAGCGGCGGCGCGTCGCGAGTACGGCGAGGCTCAGCACCAGCAGGCCGAGGACCGCCGCCATGTGCCGATGCACCTGCTCCAGAGCCGCCTTGTTGACCTCGACGGCGCGCTCGAAGCTGGCGTTCGCCTTGGCGATTTCATCGGCCTCGTTGGGCCAAGTCACCTTGCCGTAGCAGGTGGGCCAATCCGGGCAACTCAGGCCGGCATTGTTGAGGCGGGTGAATCCTCCGAGGAAGATCACGCCGAAGGTCAGGATCACGGCCACCCATGCAATTCGTTGAAAGTAGCGACCGGAAATCATTCCGTCACCCTCAGCAGGCGCGTGAGATCCCGGCGCAAGCCGCTGGGATCAAAGCCCGGGGCGTAACGCATCACCAGAAACCCGTTGGGATCGATCAAGTACACGGCGAGGCTGCCCTCCACATGCGAGGCGGGGAGTTTCGCTTGCAGCGCCGGCGAGATCGCCATCGGCAGGAATGCGCGATAGTCGGGGGCCTGCGCCGGCACCTCGCCAAACCACAGTACTTGGACACGGTCGGCGCGGCGCCCTTCAGCGATCCAGACGCGGTAGAGATCGTCGCTGAGCTTCAGACAGGGCTGGCCGCAGTCGGCGGGCGGTATCACCACCACACGCCAGAGTCGGCTTCGTGGCTCCCACTCGGCGTAGGGCGTTCCGTCGGCGCGCACAAGACCGAGCCTGCCAAGCTCGATGGGCGTGGCAAGCAATTCGCCGGCGTTGCGGGTGGCGGTCGGCGTCCACCCGGAAAAAATCAGAAACAGCGCGATGCCGAACGATGTAAAAAACATCGCGACGACCGTCAGCAGGGTTGCGCGGGAGCGGAGTTTGGGATTCATGGCCGTCGGAACTGAAGAAAAAGGGAAAGAAGCAGCAAGCCGACTGCAAAACCGAACCACTGCAAGGCGTAGCCGCGGTGTTTTTCCGGCGGCAGCGTATTCGCAAGCAGGTCGAGATCGCGTTCGTAGCCGATCGGCAGCGCGGGATCGAGGCGCAGCACGGCGCTGTCGAGAACGGCTTCGACGGGCCCGCTCGCCAGCATCGCCGCGCGCAGTACCGCCGGTTCGAGCCGGAGAGCCAGCCCGCCGCCATCCGCCAAGGGCGCTACGGCCGGGCCCATGGCAAGCCCCGCAGAAGGCGGCGGAACCAAGAGCCCTCGAATCACTTGCGTATCGGCAGGCAGAAGCGGCTCGTCCGGCACACGACGATCGGGCGGTAGCGGGCGCCAACCCATGTCAACCCAGATGCGCTCCCCAGCCACCGTATGGAACGCGCGGTAAACCTGCACACCGACCTGCGCGCCACGCCGCTGGTTGTCGAGGCGCAGCGCGGGAAGATCGACGAAGGTGCCGCTGATCTCGACCCAAGCCGGCATGGCGAGGCGCGCGTCGCGCAGGGGCGTGGCTGTGCGCGAGGCGAGTACCGCCGCTGCGGCGTCGAGTTGCGCTTCTTTGGCGTCGGCGCGACCGGATTGCCAGAAGCCCGCGCGAACAAACAGGGCCACGAACGCGAGCGCGAAAGCCCACAGCAAGGCCCGACGCAGCACCGGCCTCACTTGGCACCCCATATCGGCACGGATACTCTGTGAGCGAATCCCTGTGCAGGCCATCTCGTGGAAAAGCTGCTGGTCGTCGTCTTTCTCGCTCTCATCGCTTGGAACCTGTTTGCCGCAATGTTCCATATGGTTTCGAAACCAGAGTCGGACGGCCGCATGGTGCGTGCACTGTCGTGGCGCATCGGCCTATCCATCGCACTGCTGGCCATTCTCGGTGCCGGCCACTATCTCGGCTGGTGGGCCTTCCACGGCCTGCAGCCCTGACGGGCAGGCGCTGCGAAGCCGCCCGCGCCCGTCCGTCGGCATGCATCGCGGCTAAGGCCGGCTCGCGCCGGCCGCTCAAGACCTCTTCGGCCCTGCGGATCAGATGACGTAGACGAACAGGAACAATCCCAACCACACCACGTCGACGAAGTGCCAATACCAAGCCACCGCTTCAAAGCCAAAGTGTTTTTCTTTGGTGAAATGGCCCTTGCGCACACGTAACCACACCACGATCAGCATGATGGTGCCAAGGAACACATGCAGTCCGTGAAAACCGGTGAGCATGTAGAAGGTTGCGCCGTAGATGCCCGAGGACAGGGTCAGGTTGAGGTCGGTCCACGCATAAACGTACTCGTAGATCTGCACGGCAAAGAAGCACAGGCCAAGCGCAATCGTCGCGCCAAGCCAGACCAGCACGCGCGAGCGCTGGCCCGCCACCATTGCGTGGTGGGCAATGGTCAGGGTCAGGCCGGAGGTCAACAGGATGATGGTATTGACCAGCGGCAGACCGAAGGCCGGGATGGTGCCGAAACTGCCGCCCAAGTTGGCCGGGCCATTTGCTGGCCATCCGGAGACATAGCCGTCCCAAAGGTACTCATTGCCCAGCGCGCCCAAGCCCTCACCGGAGATCCATGGCAGCGCGAAGAAGCGCACGTAGAACAGGGCACCGAAGAAGGCCGCGAACAACATCACTTCCGAGAAGATGAACCAGACCATCCCCTGCCGGAACGACATATCGACCTGACTGTTGTACTTGCCCGCCTCCGACTCGCGGATGACGTCGCCGAACCAGCCGAACAGCGTGTAGATCATCATCGCGGTGCCCGCCATGAAGATCCAGAACGACAGATCGCTGCCGTTGAACCAGTTGATCAGGCCGATCATCAGCACGAACAGCGCGATCGACCCGAAAAAGGGCCATTTGCTGTGGTGCGGGACGTAATAGACGTCGGCGTCGTGGTGGGCGGTAGCCATGGAAACCCCTAGGCGAAGCGATGGTTGTGCGTCAGCGTGGTATCAGAGCCGGTGCCGCGGCGAGCGTCGTGGCGTTGACGGCGGTTGCGGCTTTCGCAGTAGCGCGGGCGGTCGCCACGTCGTTGAAGAAGAACGTGTAGGACAGGGTAATCGTGCGGACATTCGCCGGCAGTGCCGGATCGACGATGAAGCGCACTGGCATCGGCTTGCTTTCGCCAGGTGCCAGTAACTGCTCGGTGAAGCAGAAGCACTCGGTTTTGACGAAGTAGCCGGCGGCGACGACAGGAGCGACCGAAGGAGCGGCGTTGCCCACCACCGGGCGCGCATCGAGATTGCCAGCGATGTAGCTGATTTCGTAAGGCTTGCCCGGCACCACGTCCATGGACAGCACCTGCGGCTCGAAAGACCACGGCAACTTCGAATTCACCGTAGCGTCGAACTCGATACGGACGGTACGGTTCGGGTCGGCTTGCATGCCCACCACGCGCTGCTCGCCCACTGGCGTGTCCTCTAGCTTGATGCCGAAGACTTTCTCGCAAGCAATTTCGTAGAGTGGCACCAGCGAAAATGCGGCGGCGAAACAGCCCGCCGAAACCAAGGCGATGCGGCGGGCAGTGGCGGCATTGGTCTTGTTGTTCATGCGGCGCTTCCCATCTGTTGCAGAAAGGTTTTGACGATGAAGTAACCGTAGATGGCGCCAGCAAGCAGCGCCAGCACCCAAACCGTCCGCCGCACTGATCTGCGACGCTCGGGATCGTACTTGGATTCGTACTCGAGATTCACGCCAAGGCTCCGTCGGTTAGTGGGTGACGTCGCCGTGAGCGATATCTTCGTCGCGCAGCACCGGCGGCTTGGTGAAAGTGTGGTGCGGTGCTGGCGAGGGCACCGTCCACTCCAGGCCCTTGGCACCCTCCCACGAGCGCGCCTCGGCCTTGACACCGCCGCGGGCGCACTTCCAGACGATGTAGACGAACAGCAGTTGCATGAAGCCGAAGCCGAAGCCACCCACCGACGACCACATGTTGAAGTCGGCGAAGGCCACGTTGTAGTCCGGAATGCGGCGCGGCATGCCGGCAAGGCCTAGGAAGTGCTGCGGGAAGAACAGCAGATTCACGAAGATCGTGCTGCCCCAGAAATGCACCTTGCCGAGCGTCTCGTTGTACATGTAGCCGGTCCACTTCGGCAGCCAGTAGTACACGCCGGCCATGATGCCGAAGACCGATCCCGTTACCAGCACGTAGTGGAAGTGGGCCACCACGAAGTAGGTGTCGTGGTACTGGTAGTCGGCCGGCACCATCGCGAGCATCAGGCCGGAGAAGCCGCCGATGGTGAACATCACCACGAAGCCCAGCGCGAACAGCATCGGCGTTTCGAAGGTCAGCGAACCGCGCCACATGGTGGTGACCCAGTTGAACACCTTCACGCCGGTCGGGATGGCGATCAGCATCGTCGCGTACATGAAGTACAGCTCGGCGCCCAGCGGCATGCCCACCGTGAACATGTGGTGTGCCCAGACGATGAAGCTCAGGAAGGCGATGGACGCCGTGGCGTACACCATCGCTTGGTAGCCGAACAGCGGCTTACGGGAGAAGGTTGGGATGATCTCCGAGATGATGCCGAAAGCCGGCAGGATCATGATGTAGACCTCGGGGTGCCCGAAGAACCAGAACACATGCTGGTACAGCACCGGGTCGCCGCCGCCGGCAGCATTGAAGAAGGACGTGCCGAAGAACTTGTCGGTGAGCAGCATCGTCACCGCGCCGGCCAACACCGGCATCACCGCGATCAGCAGGAACGCCGTGATCAGCCAGGTCCAGACGAAGATCGGCATCTTCAGCAGATCCATGCCCGGCGCGCGCATGTTGAGGATGGTGGCGATGATGTTGATCGCCCCCATGATCGAGCTGATGCCCATCAAGTGGATGGCGAAGATGGTGAAGGCTACGTTCGACCCACCCTGCAAGGACAAGGGCGGGTAGAGCGTCCAACCACCGGCCGGGCCGCCCGAACCGATGCCGAACATCTGCAGCACCAACGGCATCAGCAGCAGAGCGAAGGCGAAAGGCATGATCCAGAACGACCAGTTGTTCATGCGCGGCAAGGCCATGTCCGGCGCGCCCACCATCAGCGGGATCATCCAGTTCGCCAAGCCGACGAAGGCCGGCATCACCGCACCGAAAATCATCACCAGCGCGTGCATCGTGGTCATCTGGTTGAAGAAGGCCGGATCGACCAGTTGCAGGCCCGGCTGGAACAGTTCGGCGCGGATGACCAGTGCCATCGAGCCGCCGACGAAGAACATCAGCAGCGAGAACAGCAGATACAGCGTGCCGATGTCCTTGTGGTTGGTGGACAGAAACCAGCGCTGGTAGAAGCTCTGCTTCTGCCCGTGCTCGGCGTAATGGAGATCGGCGTGCGTGGTAGCCATGTCGTGACCTTCTCAGGCTCAAATCTTCGGAGCAGCGACAGCCGTCGCGAGCGCGGCAGTGCGTGCAGTGGTGTCGTTGCCAGCCCTCATGGCGGCCAGACGGGCCTGGAACTCTTCACGCGGCACGGCCTCGACGACGATCGGCATGAAGCCGTGATCCTTGCCACACAACTCGGCGCACTGGCCACGGTAGATGCCCGGCTCGCGGATTTTCGTCCACTGCTCATTGATCATGCCGGGGATGGCATCGCTCTTCCAGCCGAGCGCGGGCACCCACCACGCGTGGATCACATCGTCGGCGGTGAGGATGAAGCGGATCTTGGTGTCGATCGGCAGTACCAGCGGATTGTCGACATCGAGCAAGTAGTTGCGGTTGGCCGGATCGGCGGGGTCGATCACCGCACCGCTCTGGCGCAGGCGCTCGGACTGGCGGTCGAGACGGCTGGTAAAGGTGACACCCTCACCCACGTACTCGTAAGTCCACAGCCATTGCTGACCGATGATCTTCACCGTCATCTCGTGGCCATAGGTGTTGTGGGCGTCGATGACCTTGATCGTGGCCGGATAAGCCATCACCACGAGAATCAAGGTGGGCACCGCCGTCCAGATGATCTCGAGCTTCGTGCTGTGAACGAAGGTTTTGTCCGCCACGGCACCTTTCGATTTACGGAACTTCAGAATGGCGTAGGCCATGGCTCCGAAAACCACGATGCCGATGACCACGCAGATCCACAGCATGATCATGTGCATTTCGTAGGCGCGCTCGGCCGTCACGGTGACACCGGGCGACATGTTGAGCTGCCAAGGTGACGCCATTTCAGCCGCAAAGGCCAGCGGGGCGAGCAATCCGGCAAACAGGCCGGCGACGAGGGATGGGGTTCGCACTGTCTTCACTCCGAATGGACTCGCCTCAAAATCCAGTTGCCGGGGCGCGGCCCGAGGCCGCTGCCAACATCTGTTCGCGATGCGGGCAAGGTCGAGCGGCCCAAACCACGGTGCCACTACAGCGCTTGTGCTACCGACTTGGCGACAAGGTGACGCAGTCTACGGCCACGGCCTTATGAGGGGCAAGCAAAGCGCTGTGAGTGAAGGCCCCGGCAGCAGGCGATCCGCCGCGCCCGCCCGCGAACAGGGGGTTACGGGCACCGAGGGTGCCGGGCACACTGGCGGCTTTCCTCGCTGCACCTGGTCCTTGAGCGTGAAGCCGATCCTGAGCCCCGAACTGCCCGCCGCCCCCACTCCGGCGCGCGAGAAACTCACCGCGGCCTATGCCCGCGACGAGTCCGAACACCTCGCCGAACTGCTCGTCGCGGCCACCCTGCCCGCCGAGGTGCAGGCCCGGGTGCAGGCCACCGCCGAAGCGCTGGTGGAGTGCACCCGCGTGCGTGCGGCCGACCCCGAATTGGTGCAGGCCTTTATGCGCCAGTACGACCTCAGCTCCGAAGAAGGCGTGCTGCTGATGTGCGTGGCCGAGGCCTTGTTGCGCATCCCCGACGAACTCACCGCCGACAAGCTGATCCGCGACAAGCTCGGTGATGCAGCGTGGGAGAAACATCTTGGCGGCTCGTCCTCGGTGCTGGTAAACGCCTCCACTTGGGGATTGATGCTCACTGGGCGCATCGTGAGTCTCGCCGAGGACACCCGTCGCGACTTCGCAGGGGCCTTCAAGCGCCTCGTGGCCCGCACCGGCGAGCCGGTGATCCGTCTTGCTGTGCGGCAAGCCATGAAGATCATGGGCCATCAGTTCGTCATGGGCCGCACGATCGACGAGGCCCTCGAGCGCAGCCTGAAGGGCGAGAACGCCCGCTACCGCTACAGTTTCGACATGCTCGGCGAAGGCGCGCTGACGAGTAAGGACGCCGCGCGCTACTTCCAAGCCTACAAGGACGCGATCGGCGCGATCGGCGCCTCGCTGCGTTCGGCCGGCGGCGCGGCGAGCGTCTTCGCCGCCCCGAGTATCTCGGTGAAGCTCTCGGCCCTGCACCCGCGCCACGAGGTCGGCAAGCGCGCTCG
>BBPE01002137.1_pt9 | contig 30716 bp, 36 predicted proteins | sample 1344301 | NCBI WGS metagenome assembly BBPE01 (sample SAMD00019089, study PRJDB2971) | groundwater metagenome | isolation source: The Cedars highly-alkaline
AGGAGCAGCAACCTTGATGCGCTCGCCCTTAGGACTGGACTTGATCTTAAGGACGCGCTCCTTAGGCTCGACGATCTCTTCGATCATGACAGGCTCGTTTTCAACCACTAGCGCTGCAGCCTTGACCATCTTGATAAAGCCAGGGTGGCTCAGGCTAGGATGAACTTGATAGCCCATTTGCGGAAGTTTCTGTGCAATGCGGCGGAGGTAGGCCATCGCATAGGCATCGTTGACGTCGTACTTCAGACCGGTGATCTTCGAGATTTCCTGAATCATGAGTAGTATCCTTTTAGTTAAGGGATTAGTTCTGCCAGTATGCGTCCGACCAGGGCCCCGACGTCCAAGAGGTGTTGACCGAAACTTCGAAAGTCTTGCCGTGTGCAGGGCCAACACCATGTCGAATTTCCGTCTTTTCGATTGCGCGAAGATTTTCGATAGGAGCGTACGTAAGAGTTTCCTGGAGTTCTTTTTGGGAGAGCACGAAAAGCGCGAGTAGCGGCAGCCTTGTTGGCATAGAGAGCATCTTGCAAGTAACCGTTGCGGTGGACACAATGCATGCGGGTGGTTTCAGGATTGTAGATGGCGTACATATTCAAATCCTTTGTTTCCAGTTGATGAAACTATTATACCATGAACCTGGCAAAAGTACACTGTTTCTGGAAGTCGTTTAACTTCTGTTTATTTTCGAGATTTAACAATTCTTTAACACCGTTTTAACTATTAGTACGGAGGGTATTCAGTCCTAGAAGTACGAACCTGCATATACATACCTATTGAGGGACCTTTACGGTCCCTTATTAAAATGTTGCAGAACAGATTCAACTTTAGAGCCGTTTACTTTGATTTGTGGGAAAACTAAGTATCTCTCACCACTGAATATTACTACTTGCGCGCTATCTAGAAGCGTCTTAAGCATATCAGGAGCAATCCAATTTTCCTGCTCTTTCTTAACTAACTGCTCGACGTCTTTAAACGCCTGGTTGCTTGGTTTGAAACGCAGATCTAATGGGGTCAATCATTGAAACACCAATGGCGCGCCACGCATATTTAGGATCTCGATCATGGCAGAGTCATCTGGACGAACCTGGTTAGTACAGCACGTCAAAAGATATTCTTTTAGAATTAGCAACTGGTCATCCGAAAGTTTAACAGCCTTTGATACGTCAGCACGAAGCACTGGGTGCTTCACGTAAACACTTTTGCCCACTGTGCAGTCTTGCTGTTCGATGATCATGATCTAATGCTATATTGAGCGGCAATAAGAAGGCAAATTGCGAGAATTGGCCAGTAAGCCCAGAAAATAACCCAGGTCGTGAAATCCTTTTCCTTTTGGAGGATTTGCTCTTCAGTTTCTCCGCTCATTAGTATTCTCCCTTAATCCCTTAATAAGTACGAGTGAATGCAATGATGCCCACCAAAGCAAAAGTGATGCCTAACTGCAGAGTACCAGCAACCATTAGCCAGTCTCCACGCTTCATATCAGGCCACTTGGTTTGGCGCGTAAGCGTACCGCTACACATCGTTTTATAGTTAAGGACCAAATAACTGACGACGAAAATCAGTAGACTTGTCCAGATAATATAGGTTGACATGGTTGCTTCCTTTATGAGTTAACCTGAGATGTCGTTTTTGAACGTTGCCGCTTCAATAAACTCAGTAGGCACAACAAGAACTGCATCTTCATAAATGTACTCGTGAAGTCGCTCAGGCGGCCCACCAAATTCCCAATAATCACCTGAATCAAGCTATTCAATTGCGGTGTATCCCTTTTTCGAGTCAAGGTGAGGTGGATTTCGAACTTGGGCGATCCCGATTCCTCTCGCTTCATACGCGCTGATTTAAATGTCCAACCAGAAGAATGCAAATAGGTACCAGCAAGTTCTTGAGTTTGCTTCCATCATGCGGGCGCCAAATTTTCTACCTGGGCGGCGGGTTGGGATCGAAGCTCATTGATAAGAACCTGATAGTCTCCCCAATTATTCGAAAGAGTTAGTGCATACATGTGACCGCGAGTCATGCTCATACTGTGCTCCTTAAATTGCGGTCATGAGATATTCTGCGCGACGCTTCCAATCTCCGCCACGGCTAGCAACCTTCACCACCGAGATGAGGGTGCGGAGGCTAAGTTCCTTGACGTTGTCCTTCATGTTATCAATGAAAGACAATGCTTCCTTTTTAATGTCAAGGTCGAAGTCAGGCAGGAAATCTTCGCTACCGATAATGGCTTCCATGCGCTCAATCTTCTGAGCAGTGTTCATGGAGAGGTCAACGCAGATTGAGCGGCTGCGGACAGCCTGATCAATTTTAAAGATTGGGAGGTTAGAGATGAAGATAACGCCGCCATCGAACTTGAACGAACGGGGCAGATCATCATCGCCACCAAAAGATGTTTCCGCATTCCACGAGATGATGCGGGTGTCGTAGGAATCAAGGGCGCCCTTAAGAACATTGAGAGCAACCGGATCCTTGAGGATTGAATCGCAGTCATCGAAGATGACCACTCGATTGCGGTTTTCGTAGAGGGTCCGGTAGAGACCCTTGGCAGTTGAGTAGCCCTTTACGATGCTGTACATCTTGCGCTGCTCGCGGAGCGGGATAGAATCACCGTCACCGACTAGTTCCAGGACCTGCGAAAGTTCCCGCATTCCGGCATCCTTAAGCGCTTTATTTACGGTGTGCGTCTTACCAAGACCACCTTCACCAGTAACAACGAGGGAAGGAGAAGTGCGGTCTGAGACCATGTTGACGAAGTCGGTAAGGAAGTCAAAGCGTTCATTGATACCGAAGCGATCAACCTTTTCCAACTTTCCAGTAGAGGCGTCGAGAGCGACATCCCCAACTTCCTTAATGTCATTGACTCCGACAGAGTTTGCGCGGCCGCAGCGACCTTCACGAATAGAGTTAATCACGTAGTCTTTGCTCGTAGAAGCAGCAAGAACCCGACCCTGATAAGTAGCAGCCCACTTACCAGTACGACTTTCAAAGGAGAGAATGGCAGTGTTAGACATTCAATGTTTCCTAGGTGGTGAAGGATTATGGGACTATAATATACTGATCCCCGAGGATGTACATAGCCCAGGTCACCCAGAATTAACAGAAGTTAAATGTTAAAGACCTGTCAAAACGGCGTTAAATTACTTCCTTCCTATAATCTCTACGCGGACAATATGTGCCCTCGGAGGATTTGGAGGCGGCGGTCTTGGTGGGCACGGAGGCAGGGGATTGGGGCCGATCTTTATCATACTTCGCTCTTTTCCTTCTCTAAACGGTTTGATCATGGTGACTTCCCTTTTAAAACAAGTTGCGGCTTGGATTTGCAGAGATGGATATTTCCTTCATTGTTGAAGAGTCTCCATCCTTTATCAGTTTCTCCCCAATACAAGAACGCAGTTCCGCAATATCTGCATGCTACGCCCTCTTCGCCAACAGTCCCACTAAACTCATCTAGAGAGCCATTGGAATATGTTCTTTGTTCGGTGACAGTCTTTACAGAGAATACTTCTCCTACAACAGAAGTCATAGGCTGAGCAATCCAAAATATCTTTTAATCTCAGGATTGGTCTTCCGAGAAATCTTCGCGCGGCGGTCGAACTGGCTTGTTGCGCTTAGCGCCCCGATCGTTTTGGCCGAATTCTATAGTACTTCGACGAACACGCTGGGTCACCTTATTAGCCCGCTTTAGATCGCGGTAGTGGACTGGACCGTCGTTTTCGTCGTCTAGTTCAAAGTCTTTGAAGCGCATATCTTGTTGTGACCTCAGTTGTTGAAAATTGGTGGGCGTGGTGGCGGTCGCGAATGAAGGAAATGTTTTCATATTCCATTACCGATTGAGAACCGTATCAATGGTAGCACCGGCAGTCATCTAACCCACCATTAATAGACCGACGAGGAATGAGTCGTATATTTTCGATACCGGCTTCATCTTGAACGCAAATGCCTGTTTTATCGCACACCATCGAGGTTGCGATTTGAGTTCCATTTGTAGTAACTCGAGAGCCATTTACTCGGAAACGATGGCCGACAGTGAAAGTGCCACGAGGAACTCGAAGATCCTTGGTGATTTCTACGATTTCACCAGTTTCATAAAAGTACGGGCTACAAATGAATGCCATGTTATGTCTCCTTAGATTTCGTATTTGCGCTTGCGAATGAACCAAAACTTCTTGGCGTTGAATTCGTCAATGAGTTCACGATGGTTGTCTCGAAACACCTGCGAAATGTTAGACAGGCTGAAAATATGATTGTGATATGCTGCGATTCTGGCGCGCCGAAGAATACGGTCGAGTTCGACCAGGCGGCCGATGAATTTGGTTTTGGGAAGCTTTTCAGCAAGGCTCATTCTGAGCTCCTTTAGAAGGTATTGAGGGCGAATCGCCCAGACTTACGAAGTGTCGTTTCATATTTGTGAGCAGCCGCTTTGCCACGAATGAAGCACGTGATTTCGGTCTTGAAAGATTCGGGGCCGTGGCGGCGGATAGATTCGCATAGAGCCCAAGACTTGCTCTGCAATTTAGCGCGGCCTACGTGACGGCACCATCGAGCAGCAAGAGTTTCCATTCCTGCGCGATCGATGCATGCAGCAATACCCACATACTTTTCCTTCGTGACCTTGTTAGTGATCACGTAGACGATATGGTTGCGGTCAGACCGACGCTTACGCTTTTTGAGAGTGGACTTGATCATAAGGTTATAATAACATACCTGCGGCAAAAGTAAACTTACTTTTGCCTAACCGGATCATTAACTTAGAGATAGTCCTATACGGATCAATAACTTAGGGATGTTAAAACCGTTTTAATCTTCAGTACGTTAATCTTCAGTTTAACTTTACACCAGTTGTTAAAACCGCGTTAAAAGTTTCTCTGATTGCGTTTTGAGATGGTCTACCGTCTTCTTTACCTTTTCTTTAGCAGCATCTGAAACTGCCTTGTTAAACTTAGAAGCATTCATTGCGTCATCTATCTTCGCTCGATAGACTTTAGCAACTTCGTTCAAGAAATCTTGCGATGATGAAAGATGCTTCAGCGAGCCCTTGCGGTACATATCATTAAGTTCAAAAGACTTCGCGAGCGCATGGATTACGTCAACTATATCGGTGCCCGTAATGTGGCTAGTGTTCATCCCAGGTTTTGTAACTAGAGATGGGTGCATCTTTGGAACACCACCATGATCCTTTAAATAGAACGCTTTAAGAATATCTGCTCCAAATGTTTCTAAATTGGTTGATACCGTGTGAACCTTGTCAACTTTTAGATTCTTAAATGCTACTACTTCTCCGCCTTTTTCTTTGAACTGTACACCGCTTGTACCAATACTCAGATTTAAGACCTGAGCAAGCGATGAGTATAGGAATCCTAAAACAGCACCTTTAACACCATATTCAGGAGTCATGCGCGCCCTGGACCAATCTTGCAATCTAGAAAGAGTGGTAACGATATCCACCTGTACTGCCTGCCCATCTACGTTGAAGATGATGGCATTAGATTTCTCTTTATTGTGAACTGCAACATACTCCGGTTTTTTGGTCTTTAGAAATTCATCTATCGCCTTATTGTACTCGGCGCGCATTTTTGCTTCTGATGTGCCTTCTGTTTCCGGAAGCACCATCATGACATCAATATCACCGTATTCTTTAAGGGGATCATGCTCCAAATCCCTGTCCAGGTGAGCAGTAGAACCCAATACAGCACCAAATGAAATAGGAGCCATCCCTTTAGCGTGAAGGAATAGATTCAAATCGTACTGAAGTTTAGGAAAGAGTTTAGTTGTTTTCTTGACCAACGTCGGCGTAAGTTTGGTAGATTGAGTTTCAACAGAAACCCATCCACCCTCACTAAGAAGTTCCCTAATAAGCATATACCAATTTATTCCACTAAGAATATAAACGCACGAGTAGCGGCCAGTTGGGCGCGCCCGATGCGGCAAGGTTAAGTGCACGCACCAGTGTTCTGAGAGTTGCATCATCCTTTTTCTTGGAACTCTTAATCACGTCAAGAACTTCCATGCGCTGGGCTTGATTCAACACCGCGCCGCCCTCTAACTTGATTTTCATTAAGATCTTTTCCATGTACTGGAAAATTTCTTCCTGTGTCGGGTTGACATTGATAATGAATGCTCTTGTGCGTAGTGCACCATCTGGATCCAACTTGTCTAGCGTTAGATTGGAAATGAAGATAATACGTCCCTTGAAAAAGTAATGACTTGGAGCCATCGTTAGGTCGTTTGCATAAACTGCTGGGTGCTCTTCTTCTGGATCAAAGATAAATGAAGCCTTCTTACCCCATGCAATTTTTCTGGATGGTTTAGTGTCAGTTGCTGCTTTAAGTATGTTTCGAGCATCTTGATCACCCAATGCTCCATCTGAGTCGTCAAACAGAACAATATCTTTCTTGTGACGGTAGAGTAGGGTATAAATGCCTGGTGCAGATGCTGTACCGGTATTTTTGAAGTATCCGTTTCCGTCCTTTAATCCATTTTGGGCAAGAACATCTTCAACAGTCTGCGTCTTACCGGTATTGTGGTGTTGTATTCCATCAGCAGTAACATAAATGCCATCTAACGCGTCAACCGATATGTCGTACGCGATCATATCTTCATCGGTGATGTCAACAGATTTAACACTGTCAGTCAGCCCGTCTTTAGTTAATATTTTGTCCCCGACCATTAAATCGCGTGCATACACAACTCGTGCATCCGGCGGAATGTACATATGATTGTGTAAGCACCTATGCACGACTCCAGATTCAAACTCAACTATTGCTTTTTTGCCCCGCTTCTTTATGAAGCCGATCGTGTCTTTGAATCCGCTCGGGGTTTCAATCATGATATCTGAAACCTTATACAAATTGTCTATTTCCAACTCTTCTAGGTTGTACTTAGACTTAACGTGCTCTTCGAGCCATAACATGTTAACGGTTTGCATAGTGTTCCTCTATAAAAAGTACTGCTTCTGACACATATTTATGCCAAAGCGCGCTAGAATATGTTTCAGGAATATTCCATATGGCTTAGCCCATTGATTCAAGAATCGCATCACGTTCAGCATCTTGTTGTTTTCGCTGTGTGCCAATGTTTATCGTCAAACTCTATAACTGCATTTTTCACGAACTAAAATATATGCAGCCGCTCATTGCTTCCATATTTAAAATCTTCTACCGCGGGGTAAGTCTTTTCCAGTTTTTAGAAAACTTTTGAAGGTGCGGCAAAATACCTAAGACCGCTTCAATTTCAATTTTTGATCGCGTTTTGGGCTTTATAACTATCATTTTGCTTAATGATGACATTTATAGAAGTATCTCCAGACAAACATCCGCCTTTGCCTATAATGAACAGCGCGTTGAATGACCCCTTTACTAAGGCATCAACTAGGCTAGACATGTGCTCAAGAGTATCTTCATACGAAATGTTATCTTCTGGCTTAACGGCCTCTTCTTGCTTATTCGGTAGCAGAGACTCTTTACCAGTAACCTTTACTACTTCTACAGTCGCTGCAGATGACAATATTTTATCTCTAATGTCCGAGAAATCAGTATCATCCTTTGCTGCAATGGTGTCTGCAGTTGCGTCAAGTTTCGCTTTAAATTGCTTTTCAATGGCGTCATATATACCAATGTGTTCGCCGCCGAACTCTTGGGCAAAGTCTTTTCTGGAATATGTCTTACCGCTCTTAAGAGAGGCAAGAAAGCCATCTAGCGCATCTTTAAATGACATGATTCCTTTTATGGATTCAGTCAATGCCATTTCAGTAACGACTTCACACGCATCTACTGGAAGAACTTTCTCAGTACCTGCTCGCTGAGATATTATTACTGCGGCGAGAGACGGGAGAGCCTTAACTAAAGGTATGCCGTCGACTTTGAAATTAAGTGATGGTAATCTGGTATTTGCGCCTTTGCCAGTGAAGATGTCGACTGACGAAATGGCAAACGGGCGACCGACGGCAGACAACGATCTCCAGTTAAATCTGATGCAAAGCATACTTCCTTTTTTGTTATAGCGGACGCCAAAACCTAAACCCTCTGGATTTTTGAAATGCTCTATACCTGGAACGGCTAGAAACTGCGCGTCGGCCCTCTTGCTCAGATAGTTGATAATCATTTGAAGGGTGGCTAGTCCTCTAGCAGTTTCTGTTAGAATTTCCAATTTCATGTCGCGAACCTTTGGGAGATAGTAATCATAAGCGTATTTATTCTAGACAAAAGAAAAGAGAGACAGATTGCCCTGTCTCTCTTTTGCTAAAACTTCTAAATTAGGCGGCTAGGCGCTTATCTAGGAGTTCAGTAATAGCATTCAGGCCGTTACGATACACGTCATTTAGAGTCTGCCCTTCACCGCGATGCGCTTACGACCTGCACGGACCTTACCTGAGGATGCAGGGGTACCGTTATTGAGTTGGCGGTCGGTTGAAGTAAGTTTCAAACCTAGATTGGTTAGAGTCTGGAACTGCTTGCTGCGCTTAATTGAGGAAAGTGCTTTTGCTACTGGCAGCGCGTCTCTTTAGTTTATGGTCTCATACATCGGTTGGTTTCAACATTACGATTGTGATTCAGCGTAATTCTTTACTGCCGCAGCAAGGATACCGACATTGTCTTCGTGCGTCGGGGATGTCCAGCCTTCGGGCTTGCAAAGGTCCGGAAGTCCTAGCGGATTTGTCCGCCCTGGCTTAATCCCCGGTTCCTTTTGCATATTCTTTTCATGAACTCTATTCCATGCTTCATCGGCATTGACCCCGAAAGCATCAAGAGTTCCGATCGCGACTACGCATAAATCTATACACGCATCCACCACATCTTCTGATCGTAGTAAATCATTCGATTTTGCTGCATCACGCGCTTCATCTAGTTCTTCCTGCAAGAACTTCAATCTAAACTCTAGGAACTTTGCAAGTTTTTCCGGTTCAAGTTTTGAAATAACTTCACGAACACCAAACTTAGTGTGCATATTGTGAATGTCCTGAACCCACTTTGATTTTTCGTTTGTCATGTGTTTCTCTTTGTGTTGTTGAAAGTATTTAAGGAAGTAGAAATCGCGTTAGCATCTTGCCTTGTTCTGGCGGCGACTTATATCAGATACGATTCTAACCAGATTCTTTGCAGGATGCGCAATACCATCCAGAACCATATCCCATTCATGTAGATTTTTCCAATTAGATTCATGTGTAATCATTGTATGAAATCTGGTCATGTGGGTGCTGACGAGTTTATCTATTGTCTTTAATCGCTGCAGTCTATTAGTTATGACTGAAGCGAGTTTTACATCTGCTGCAACCCGCTCGGTAAAGCGAGCAATTCTAATTTCTTCAGGGCAGTCAACAAAGTACTTAACATGCATTGCCCCCATTTCAAGAGCGCAGTGAACGTATTCTTCCATTCCTACTGGCTGGATAATAAGAAATGCCATTCCAGTTTCAAGTTTTTCCTGGAATTCTTTCTTAGTCACTCCATATCGATGCCCGCCGTAATGCGCAAGCTCTGCAAATTCTCCATTTGCTTCCATTTGCTTAGACTCTTCTTCAGTGATGAAGTAGTAGTCTTGTCCTGGAATTTCACCTGCTCTCTGAGGTCGTGTCGTAGTGGACGCCAAACAAGCCAATCCGGCTTCATCCCTGATATAATTTAGTAGATGACTTTTACCCGAACAAGTCGGCGACGTTAGCGTGATTAAAACCGGCCTTACCATGATTTTCTAATTTCCCTTTGAATTTCGGCGACTTCAGATGGGGTGTTAAATCCCGTTGTTGGATAATCTGTCTGATACACAACCGCCGCCGCATCCGTGTTATACATGTAATGAAAAACGTAAAGTAAAGATAACTCGCCGCCTGGAGCAATGTATCGACCGTTCTTCCAAAAGCAGCAATGTAGATTGCGAAGTGCTTCTTGAAGAATCTTTTTATCAAAGAAAAACATCGACTGATCATGCAGCCCGGTTGGATGTTTTTCGCCATACTTAGAAAAGTCTGCAGACATGCAGCGCATTTCACTATCAGTCAGCAATGAAACATATGGATCCTGTTCTAGAACTGCTGGAGCAAATGCTCCGCGCTGATGATGCCCAGCAGAACTAGATACTGCCAGAATTTCTTGAAATGTTTGCTTATAGCGTATAAACGCATCGCCCCAAACCACAACCATTTTATCACCCGAAGAGCCTTTACAAGATCCTTCTACCTCTTCGAGCGCCGCCAGGACAGCATGGCCATCACCCAGTCCGGACGAAATTGGGATAAATTGTACTAATGGCTTAGCACTGGCGTCCTTGGCAGCAAATAGTTCTGGGTATAACTCAGTGTTTTCAAGATAATAAGTACTCCATGCTTCTTTTACATCCTTATTAATTACAATGAAAATTCTTTCGAACAGCCCTTCTGCCTGTTTGAGAGTATTAGTGATGTTTGGGATTCCGTCTTCGATAGGAATTAAGGCCTTTGGCACCCAACTCCCCATACGGGACCCTTTGCCTGCTGCAATGATATACAAATCAGTCATTGTTAGGTTCCTTAGAATGTTGCACAAATTCTGCTGATACTGTTAATCCGCTGTTCGGCACTTGACTATTCTGTTCCGATTTTACCTTGGTAAGAAGACATTGCATAAACAGCGCAGTCTCTACAGGAGATGCTACATTCAAGCATTTAACGCCAACATTACGAACAGGATAGTCATTACCTCCAGCAAAAAACTCATCTCCAACATAAGTGATATTTGACTGTCCGTGCACCTTCACCATGTGACGAACACAGGTTTCCTTGGAGAGATTTGTCTTTTTAAGTTCTATTGTGCCCCGACCAGTTGATTGCACCTTTAACTCAGATGGCAAAGCCCCAACAGTCTTTAGTGTGTCTAAGAAATTAATTAGCGCAGGCCGATATTCCTCATCAATAGGCTTGATTGCAATCATCGCATCTCCGCGATTCTCAACTTTAATCTTAGGAATGCAGAGCCGATGATGAAGTACGTCATTAATGCTCATCTTGTCAGTGATAGTAAGTAATGCACCTGGATCAATACAGCGAGTAAACGTGATCTTTTTGGCTGACTCCAAATCACCATAGTCATCTTCATCATCAACTAGTTCTTGCATTTTTACTGTATACTGATTAATCCCGCCATCAGCAAAAACGGTCAGCCCTCGCGCCGACTCTGGGTAAAATTCCCGGCAAATATGGCTTTTCCATAAAGTCTTGTACGGGAGTTTTACTGCTTTAACCGAATTGCCAGTACAGATGCTCACAAGCCCCCGCGCATCATTACAAACATTAAGCAGGCTGCTTAAGGAATTGAGTGCCGATAGGTTTACATTAGACTCAATTTCAAAGGTATTGCCGCGACCTACAAGAGTATCATCATAATCAAACATGAAGTGCTTGCTGTCAAGATATTCTGCGTAGTACGAATAAAATACCACAGTTGCTAGATTTTCGGGAGAATGCTTAGAGTTAGCAGTTAAACTCCCTCTGCGCTTATTGTTGAAGGTAGTGACAGATGCGAGCAGGCGCTTCGAATTATCATTTACAGTAGACATCGACGGCTCACCTTCAGCGTCGATAACTAGATTAATCTGACCAGGTCTAAAGTATTGCTTGTCGCTCACGAGCAACTTAATAATGTCACTTGCACTGGCACCGGGTGCATCTTTATCAGGAGTGCGGTTCATCACCATAATAACTTTAGCGGTCGTCTCTCTAATAGCGTCCTTAAATCCTCCAGATTCATATGTCGGAATTAATGACGACCACTGAGTGCCTGAACTCATGATGATCATATCTGCTTCTAGGATTGCCGCGCGCCCTTCCTCACACAACACTGGACGAGATGCTTCTCCGGATACTGGGTTCGTAAAGATGGTATCCACAATAGGATCAGCTACATTCCCCCAACATACAATATCGCCCTCATCTGTTAGAAATCTGCCAGACTTGGTAATTGCTCCAAGCATCAAAGATGTATCGTCGTTCAGAATAACGTTATCTTTAATGCCGAGCAAGTTAGCCATGATGGTTGCTGCTTTGCGCAATGAAAAATCATTGCTTGCTGCGAAGCCAGCATAGATGATATTCGCTATTGAAAAATCATCATAGTCAATTTTTCTAGAATTGCTTGTCGCAAAGAACACATTTACCGCTTCTTTTACTAGGTCAACCTTATCAACAAGTTCGCCTTTTACAGACAGTGTTAAGTTTTCACCAGCAGCTAAAAGATTAGCGCGAAGGCTTGAAATTGAGGTTAAACAGAATGATCGTGCTTTATCTGCTGGGCTTGAAAATCTGATGTCTAGAAATTTGAGCCAGGGAGATGTCGGGTTCTCAATGCTTAGTCTTGTAGTATGGTTTTTTCGTACGTCTGATGGTCCAAGGATGGCGCCATTAAACACCTTACGAACGGTTCCGGTACTTTTCCCGTTATCGTACGCATTTACCAGAATCTTAATATCTAGATTGTCTCTAGATACGATGGAGTTTTCAATCACGCTGCCGATTCCTCTTTGAAGAGCAATTGAACCCGTTCCACCTGCAAAAATTAGTACTTTCATTTCTTTCTCCAATAACACCCGCTGGCTGGGCCCGCTTTATTTACGGGATTCTTCAATCTTAATTCGATCAATTTCTTAAAAGATTCACGAATGATTCACAGTACTTCTTAGTATCAAATCCAACAGCAGCAAACTGAGCAGCAATAATTTCCTTTCTAGTATCAACATCACTTTTTAGGAGTTGAATCTTTTCAGATAACTCTTCACGCGTCTTCACATACAGGAAATCTGCAAGTTCTTTATCTGCCCCATATACTCTGCGCTTTGTATCCATATCGTAATCTGCAAACGTTACGACTTGAGACATAATGCTTTCATACAAACGCTGTGGAATATCGTTAATCTCTTCGTACCATGGATCACCTATAACGCAGTGCGCCATTGACTTATTCATTTTGGGCAGCATTTCATCATATCGAACTGGGCCAGTAAATGTCGGGTTACGCAGAATCGTTGCTTGAGAACCATACTTCTTATGTTTAGTAAAATCTTCAGCATCAATCTTGCCAAACATTTCAACTGAGATGTCAGATGGATGACCAAAGTAAAACTTTAGCATCTTAGCAATACGTCGTCCACCCCGCATTGTTCCACCGTACGATAGATCCACGGTTGGAGATTCATTAAATGGCAATCTATCATTTAAGCATGGGAACTGCTCAAGTGGAAAGTGAACAATACTCGATGGTTTAACCTCGTTCTTCTTTAATTCGGCAAGAACCTTTTGTACATCATAGGGCTGAGCAACGTATCGAATGTCCGTACGCTCAATATTCAGCATTTGTTCTGACCAATTAGAAGCCCACGGCTTGCCTTCTACTGCTGACCATACCTGCTTCAATGTTAATTCTGGATCGCAGAAAATGTAATACACCGGTCCACTAAACTCGTTGATCAGAATATAATTTAGGAGTTGCTCACGATCTTCTGCTCCCCCGTAAAATTGAACAGTGCCATTAATAATCAGCAGCGCGTCAACATGTGCAATAGCGCGTTTTAACGCGGATACATCTTCGCGCATGTCATGCCATTTAAATGTTTCGGGAAGCACATCTTTATCAAGAATCTTTGTGAAGATATGAACATCTGCCCCACCCTGTTCCAACATTTTAATAATAGATAGCGCTTCACCTGTCCCTCCACTCGAGCCTTGAGATGAAAAACTAATACGAGCGCCTAATTTAATTACTGCTATTTTCATTTTAGAAATCCGCCTGCTTGTTTAGATATGCAATGCATTTTATTATAGTCTCTTCCTTATCAGGAAGATATTCTGATTCAGGCATCCTAAGAATCATCCATGTTGCGGTAATTCGAGATCTCGCTGCGAGTAGTCTTTTCCGCGAAGCGGACTATAGAACTTAACGTCTTCAAACAGTTCGGGCCTAACACAGGCTACATCTTCAATCTCATCGCGCCAATCTTCGCTCTGCCCCAGGATGCTCCTGTAATGGAACCTGCTAGATACACCTTCTTTATTCTGACTTGTCCTCTTCCTTCTTACCGCCCTTTAAAATAGAAAGCACTGTTCCCTTCTTTGGTTTACCTTCAGTCTCTTCATCATCTGGATCATATTCAGTTAAGTCTGCCGGCACGGCTAATAGTCTGAACACTGCCCGATCTGGCTCAACGCCACGCATAAACAACTTGTTAAACACTCGCGTCAATATATTTGGCCGAACCAAAACAATGACATAGTTCTTTGAAAGCAAGTATGGCTTCGAAATAACACCATCATTAAACGCAATAGTTTCAATCTGCTCCAGCAAACTATTTGCAAGCGACTCAAGTTGGTCGCGATTGAATTTATAGTAACTATGGCCGGCGAGATTCTCAATACTATTAATTTTTCCGCTCATGCTACCGCCTCACTTAAGATGTCGTATTGGTCTCTGAACTTACCGGTAGTCTTATCTGTAACGCAGATGATTCGCTTATCTGTAATAATAGATTTGTTAAATGAGTGAAGGAATCGAGTCTGTTCTAGTTCACGATTTTCTCTAGAAGAAGATCCTAAAGATAAGCCATCATCTTGAAAATGATTAGAAGTTTCAAAGTCTTCGGTCAAAAGAATGAGTCGAACATTTTCAGCAAGATTCATTTCGTGAACTTGTTCAATGTCAAATACATAGTTACCGTCGTACTTACGATACATTGGAGCATACACGCATTCGCCCAAATGCCAACGATCGTAAATTATTCTAGCACCACTCTTAGCAATAAGCATAGAGTTTTCAAATGATCTTGATTGATAGATGAATAAGGCATCTCGCTTTGCACGCTCATCTCCAGGAGAACCAGAATCAAACATGTTCAAGTAGTGAACATCAAGAATCTCCGGTTTTGAGAAATGAATAACCTGAAAGAAACCAGCAGCATTCTTAATGTTGCTGATCAGTGTCGATTTTCCTAATGAATCTATGCCTTCAATTGCAAAGACGTTGATTGGGCAATCGGGGAAAAATTTTGATGACATTCATAACTCCTATATTTCATGTATTGTACTTCATTAACATACGCAGTAAAACTTAATTCAGGATTTATGGTATTTTCTGAACCGTAAAATTATCTTTTGATAAAAGCGAAAATGAGAAATGGATGGATGGATGGATCGTTGATGACATCAAAGAAATTTAGTAAACCGTGTGGTAAATTCATCCTTCCATAGATTGTTTTTAGATAACCACAGTCGTTGTGCTTGACTATCTAAAATATATGTCGTGGCGCGGTCTTCTGGAGATCTGACAGATCGTCCAGCACCCTGAACAGCCTTCATTATAGTCAAAGTTTCGTAAATGTTTTTATGATGATCGAGAATGAACTTCATCCTCTTATCTCCCAGTGAAGGATATGGAGCTTTCACTAAGATTTGAAATCTAGATAGGTCACCAGGCAAGTCAACGCCTTCAAACATAGATGGAGATATTAGAACAGCGAGGCCGCCCTTATACGACTTGAAATCTTCAAGCGCATGTTCTAACTTAGTACCTTGTACGTGCTCAAATAGCCTGTACTTAGAAAAGTTTGGACTTGCTCTAAGCTCGCTAACGATTTCATTTTGTAACTTAAATGATGGTGTTAGAATAATTCCACGCTGTCCCTCTTCTGCATGGTGCTTAACAATCTTAGCAACATTCTTTCTCAACTGCTTTACTGTTTCTGGCACTTGCAAAGATGCATACGATAGCGACAGCGGGTCAAAGAACACAATCTCTTTATTCTCTACCGGGAAAGTAGGATCAAGTTTAATAAATTTCGTTTTATCTTCAGCCAGATTTAGTGTCTGCTTCATAAAGTCCGGAGATACTGTTGCGGACATAAAGAGATTAAAATCGCTGCATTGAAGGGCGTCCATCATAGTACCGACGAACACTGGCTTGATGGAAACAGCCATTTCGTCTTCCTTGTATTCAAAGACGTGAGGATAATCATACTTGTAAAGATCATCAATTTTGCAAGCTAACCCCTCATACTTCTTTGTGAATCTTGAAAGTTTGGTGTATTGATTCATTTGACCTGAACGTAGTGCGCGCTCTGCTTGAATCGTACCAGCCTCTTTAGCATACCTATACACTTTAAGAATAGCATTTAGGTATGAGGTGTAATTGTTTTCGTTGATTTTTCCAGGCTTAGCGCAGTCAAAAGCAATAGATGACAAGATCTTAGAAATTTCTAAATCTGTCAACCGCACCGTTTCTGCGATCTCTTTTTGATACTGTTGAATTCTCTTTTGCGAGAAGTGAATTGCATTGTGTTCTGAGAATAGGTCATTGACGAGATGTGCTTCGTCCCAAACAACTAAATCTCGGTCTTCAAACTTTCCTGTGTACATCCTATCGATGAAGAAGTACGAATAGTTTGTTGTCAGGTGGCGGCTCGTATTCTTCTTTCGTTTAATCTTTAAAAACTCGCACTTATTGCAGTGTTCGGCCATAACATGTTCGAACTCAGATCCAGCCTGCACCATAGTAAACCACGCGCAAGACTCAGCATTTACTACCTCTTCTTCTGTAGTTAGTGCAGTACAATCATAATTGCTTGCGCCCTTTAGCATCGTGTAAAGACTTTCATTTTCAGTGGTAAGCGTTGAAAATGTGGATGAGTACTGTTTTGACAAGACGTTTGACGCAGTGAGGGATATGCTCGACTTTGGCCCCTTAATACTTTTCGACCTAATATCGGAAAGCGCTTCAGCAGTGACGGCTCCGATAAGAGACTTTCCCGCCCCCGTCGGTGCGTTTAAGATAATGTTCTGCATCCTCTCATCTAGAAATGCTTCAAGTATTGCGTTTACTGCAAAAATCTGCCCTTCTCGTGGTTTAAACCCGAGGCGAGAAAATGCAGACAAGATTTGTTCTTGGTACTTCATCAACGATCCTTTGGATGAATTTCGCCAGCAGCCCGTTCTGAATAATATTCTTCATCGGCGATGACGTAGAAGATGAAGTTGATGTCTTCAAATGGTGCACTATCTTCTACTGCAGTAACTGAAGTTACGTACTGGCAGGGGTATAGTGGGTGAACAGTATCGCGCTTAACAAGCGTACAACGCGATTGCTCTCCATTCCTAACTCTATCTAATTTAGATAGCAAAGTGCGAACATTAGACTCAGAGAGATAAACTCTAATAGGTTCGTGCAGAGAACGTTCTTCTCTATCCGTAAGAAGTTTGCAAAAATACGGAGTATTTGACCTCAAATTGCTCTTGATGATCAAGTTCAAAACTAAACGAGAAATCTTTGCAATCTTCATAAACAAACCTCCCTGATTATACATCTTATTATAGTATAATCAGGGAGGAAAGTAAACTAAGATTTAGTTCGATTTATCAGGTTGACACCTGCATTCTTTAGAAATTCCTTTGAATGCGGATGATCCCCCATTCAATATCGATCTATAGTATGCCGCATCATTCACTGCAGTTTCTAGAAGATCCATAATCTCGTCAAAGATTTTTTCTTGCTCAGGGTACCAAAGCATAAGACCTTTTTCCAACGCCTTTTACGTTCTTCTAGTACAAGAGATTTTTCAAGCGGCATTTTACGCCTTATCGGGCAATTCGTACCGTATTGACATCTATTATATCATGCTGAATAATTCTAGGCAAATGGGAAGTTTGTGCCACCGGCCCAGCATACTTTGCGCCGACCAATGCGCCCATTTCACTTTCCCAAATCTTTACAATTTGGCAAAGTATCTGCTGCCCCGCTGGGGAAGTCTCTTTATCAGTAACTTCGCGCATAAAGAATAACTGAGCCTCACCAGCATGCTTGGCGAATTCTTCCGATTTACGAATCATCGTATTAAATGCATCATCATACGTCATCTTGGTGCCAGGAAACTCCTTCATAATGTTTTCGTAGTATTGATTAGCAGCCTCTTCAGTGGTGAGCCCCTTGAGGTAGTCGCCATCGCACTTTGGAGTCTCTTCTAGTTGCCGCTTAAATGTAGCCTTGACATCTTCTAGTGTTTGTAGAACCTTTAAATCTGCGTATATGTTTCCCATGTTACTCTCCTGTTATTGTTACTCTTATTTTGGTCCAGTATACCCGAAGCATACTCTATGATCCCTATACAGATATCCGGCAGATGACTCCTTTCGACACTTAATACACGAACATACTCTTGAATTTAATCTATTTCGTTCGGCTAGGTCCTTTCTAACTTTTCCCGTATTTGAATATCCGATTTTCTTTTTAGTTTCTTCGGATTTGGGTACCCCTACTTTATGCCCTCCAACCCCTCCAGCACAAATGTTCCAGCCCATTGATGGATGGGGCCGCAAGACAGCTTCAAACATATAGCACGATTCTATATTATATTCTATTAATACTGTAAATTTTCCATCGTCTGATAATTTTCCAGACTTTCTATGTTCTAGCATTCTTGCGTGTAGGCGCTTTTTGGTAGTTACTCCAACATATCCGTCATCTTGAGGCCGCCGGCAAGAATCATCATGTATCCAATAAACTAAGCACAGCTCATCTGTAGATTCAGATGGAAGTATTCTATTTTCCCATCCTGGAGAAAATACATTAGACATATGGAGAGTCTGGATATAGTTCAGCATATCTCTTTTTAGAAATATGCGTTTCTTCAGTACGATTGTAATGATCTACCAAATAATACTGGGCTTCGTAAACATGAAGGCTGGTAACAGACCAAATTAAGTTGCCTACTTCTACATTTAGATCCGCTGCCAATTTTTGTTGGACGTGGAGCTGCCATGCTCTATCGTTTCTATATCCTGCCCAAGCATCATTTGAACGCATTTGAACATGAGTGTGGAGAAGCCCATTTCTGACTATGTACCCTACTGCGTTAGTGCACATAAAATCTGATCTTCCATTTTTATTGTAATCTACCCACATTGAAGGGCGGTTGTATATTGCAGTGGCTCTTCTGGAACCTAGATTTGTAGAAAGCTCTTTTCTAACATTGTCATATTGATTGAAGTTCCAATCGGAATACAATACAGCGCCGTAATTTGAATTGATAAACCCATCTTTATCAGCAACAGTCTGCCAGATTTTTGGTGGACCACCGGGGATATCATTGACGTTCAGAGACATTGAATTATACCATTGCTCCTCGCGTTCAACATAGTCCCAATTAACTTCACCGAAGATGTGATCTTCATCAGCAACAAATGAAGCGCCAACAATTTCTATAGTTGTGTTACCGGTTAAGCCGGTCATTGACGCTTCGCGATTTACACCAGTGAATGCTTTTTCTTTTAACAACGCGCCGAAAAGATCACGAATATTCTGAGTGTTACAAGATAGACTTAGCATATTGGTTCCCTATTGTTAAGACGAGATATTTAGCATTACCTGATTCACGTGAACGATGATTCACGGCTGAATGATCGCTTCAACAATTATATCATGCTAAATGCTTTTTAGAAACTCTTTAACATCGTCCTGTTGTAGGTACTTACTAACGCCGACCTGGTCGGCGTTTTTGCGGTGGTCGTACGAACCTCTACTGATCATGAAATACGGCCCCTCGAACCATATTTCTGAAGCTTGCCCTTCCTTTTTAACTGCGGCTTTTACGCTGGTTGTAATTTCAACGCCCATTTTTTCCGGAGTAACTACATTCTCTACAGAGGCGAATAGTGGGCCGGTGAAACGGCCGAATACTCTTTCAAAGTATCCACAACGGTAAACTATCGTCACCCATGCATCAATCCCATTAAGAAAGGCTGCAACTTCGCTTTCACCAGAGGAAACCGTTTCGTTTATGCAACGTATCACTTCACCTACTGCATTAATTTTGCGAACAGAAACACTGAACTTGGAAAATTCTGGATCGTCTCTTGTACCAACCGCCTGGCGATGCTTAATGAGGACCTTCAATATGCGACTGTCATAAAGCGCAGTTTTTATGCTTTGAAATTCATCTTGCGTTTTGATCGTCTTTACGAAATCCCGCATAAGGCGCTCGTAGTCATAATTTCCCTTCTGCAGTGTTGCTAAATCGCCAGTTACAATTATGCTGCTTATTATGTCTAGCGTTGTGTTGGCTTTTTCGCTGATTGAGTTAATATCATTCACTAAACCGCCCAAAGACATCAATGAGTCGCCCTTCATCGCGAAACGCTGCTCATTAAAATCGCCTTGCATAGTGGCGAAAGATTTAACCTTATCGAGTGGAATAACTATCTGTGTGTCGCCGAAATCCGTAACAGCGTTGAAGGAGGGGCTGCAGAATGTGGATAGAGTGCGCTTTGGAACGTTCTTCCACTTGGGACTGTATTTGGTAATGTCTAGAAATATGCTCGTTCCGGTCAATGATGATCGCGGGGTTGTTCGCCCTTCTACAAAATACAGAACGTATCCTCCCGGCAGGTCACCAATCTCTTTAGCATAACTATCGATAGATGCGCCCCGATACAATATTGTCCCATTGAGAGCAGCCTTAATAGATTCTCTTGCTTGCGCAAGATGATTTTTGGCTTCTTTGAATGCTTCAGACTGTAGTATTTCGAAAAGTTTCATTCTTTGTCTACGAATTTTAGTGCATGATAATCGAATTCTCTTCCATCTTTGTAATACATACGAAGATCCACATACCTGTCAGAGGCTCTGTCAAATCCCGCTATGAATCTAACACAGGCAGTTCTGTCACCAAAGTACACCGGTTTCCCAGTTTTCTTAACGGACACGCACCAGTCTCTACCTTTACCATTTAGAATACTGTCTAATTTCATGCTAACTCCGTAGGAACTTCCATCCCAAGTCTTGTCAATTCTGACCTGCTCGCTGCTATAATTTCAGCAGCATTTGGCACCTTCTTTATCTGCTTTATGACTTCTTCAGCCGTATCAAGGTCGGATGCCTTCGCTCCCTTTCCAAAAATAAACTTTGCAACGTCATCGGGATTATTCGTATGTTCAAGATCTTTGGAGAACTTAATGTTCTTTCCTATCTTCTTTAGATGATCTTCAATCTCTTCTGGAGAAACAGTATTAACAGTTTTGTTGTATGCGCCAGTCTTCTCATTGAATTTAGCCATTTTAAACAGGCGCTTCATTCCAGAATCCATAGTAATAGATTTAGATGCACGAATGACAGGTTTACCTTGACCATCTCTAATAACGAAGTCTTTGTCTTTTTCTTGAGTATGCGCAAGCGCAGTGAATAGGATTATATTTCTTACCGAGCCAGGGTACTTAGATTTGTCGCCTTGATGCGAAGAATAGATCCAGTTTGCCCAGGTGCCGTCATTAACGAACATCAGGTCAACCTGAACTTTCTTTCCATTTACTGGAACGGCATATGAACCTACCTTAGTCCCGGTATTGTAGACACCTTCGCCATCCAGTGCCTTAAGCATTTTAGCATTCACATCTTCCGGAGCATATTTGGAAGTCACGATGGCGATGTCAATATCCCCGCTATCCTTTCGCTTGCCATCATGCGTAAGTCTAGTTGATCCTAGCAAGTTGCTTTTGAGATCTGCCAATGATATTCCTGTCGCGGTTGACACGAAATCAACCGCTTGCTTAATATCGGCTCGGCCAGCACGCTTCACTTCGTATTTCGCTAAAGCGTTGCCGCCTTCTACTAGAAACTGTTTAAATGAGATCATAACAATGCTCTGAAGTGAATTCTGATTATTTATGCCGTTCTAAGTGTTTGAATAAATATCCTGATATCACAAATCGGTGACCACCGATTAATTTCCCTAAGGAGAAAATTCATGCTTTATGATGGCATTAAACTAGCAGAAGGTTCTGATGCAAAGAATCTTGTAGTAGAAACAGGAACTTCGTTCCCATCAGGTCCAAACAGAACGCCAGACGCGGGCGAATTATTTTACCGTACTGACGCCGGTAACGTTGGTCTTTGGGCATTTGACGGGTCCGTCTGGCAGAGATTAGGAGCGGGAAGCACGCTTCCCGATATCACCACAGCAGGTACTTATCGCTCTGTAACAATTGATACTAAGGGTCTCGTTACTGCCGGAACAAATCCAACAACTCTCGCTGGATTCGGCATCACAGATGCTGCTCCACTGGGTCACGTAGGTGCTGCTGGCGGTGCTCACTCCGCCGCAACTACTACAGTTGCCGGATTTATGTCCGCCGCAGATAAGACTAAGTTGGACGGATTAGTTCCTTCCACACCATTTAACGGTGGAACAATTTCGAATGCACTTACAATTACATCCGTCGCACCGCAATTAACATTGGGAAATCCATCTAGCACAAGCGTAACGGGCCGAATAAATGTAGCAGCAGGTAGTACTGGCGCTGGCGGTAACTTACAGATACATGCCGGAAGCGCAACTATTACAGGCAACCAACCCGGTGGCGACCTTACGTTGACGTCTGGAAGTGGAGCGGGTGCCGGAGTGAATGGCCAGATTGTTATCAAACCCGGTAACTCTGCGGGAAGTACATCATCTCGGCTTCACCTTATCGGCGCCATTAACACAGCAGCCGGCCCAGGAGGAAGCATAGAGATTGATACAGGATCCAGTGCTTCTGGAGTAGGCGGTCCGCTCATTATTAGAATCGGTGCTGCAGGAATTTTTGCCGTAGAAAGATTCCGTATTCTAGCAAATGGCGCATGGTCTGTTGGAACTAGTGGAACAGCAACGGGAACGACTGGCCAAGTACTTACATCTGCTGGTTCTGGCGCGCCGCCAACATGGCAAACTTCACTAACTGGCGATGTTACCTTAACAGGTACCCAGACACTAACCAACAAGACTATTTCTGGCGGAAATCATGCCGGCATCGTAGATATTTCTGGCAGCGTAAGATCGGCTCTAAACACTGTAACAACCAACATTGACTGTTCGCTAGGAAACTATTTCAGAGCAACAGTAAATGGGAACGTAGCGTTTACGTTTGCAAATACCCCAGCGTCAAGAGCATATAGTTTTGTTCTAGAAGTCACCCACACCACTGGTATTATAACCTGGCCCGCATCAGTAAGATGGCCGGAACAAACGCCACCAAGTGTATCCACAGGCCGAACGCACATTTTTACATTTACTACATCTAATGGAGGAGCAATTTGGCGAGGTGTAGCAGATATAAATTATCAAACGTTATAATGTAAGCGGGGCAAAAGATAGCAATATTGCTATCTTGCCTTTAATTATCTGTCGCATTAAATACCCCGCTAATACAGTAAAAATTAATAAAGCGTTCACTAAATATGCGCGTCTAAACCGATATTTCGGAGTAACTTTTTATGAAGATGTATGGTCTTAAAATCGCCCAGGGTGCTGATGTTCAGAACCTCGTAATTGACGTGGGTGTGTCTTTTCCATCTGCTCCAGGCGCACCACCAGATAGAGGAGAATTATTTTACAAATCAGGAAGCGGCGAGGGGCTTTACGTATTCACTGGGACCGCATGGGATGCAATTGGAGCTCTAGATTTAGGACCAGAGTTAGAAGCTCTAGCATCTGTTACTTCAGCCGCCGATACAATTCCGTATTTCACAGGAAGTGGTGCTGCTGTAGTTTCCGCATTCACATCATTTGGTCGTCAGTTAGTTGACGATGCTGATCAAATTCAAGCAAGAGCGACATTAGGTCTAGGTACTGCGGCCACACGAAATACTGGAACGTCTGGTACAACAGTTCCTCTACTTGATGGGGTGAACACCTGGTCAAATAATCAGACTTTTTCAGGCGCTTTAATATATGGCGGAATAACGCAAGCGTCCGTACAGCCCGCCACCATAAATGGTAGATTCTCTAGATGGAATAGCACTAACTCTAGATATGAGCAATTTGATCTGTTTGGAACTACCAATACATGGTCGACGACTCAGGAGTTTTCTGCTGGAATAAATATCTCTTCCGGAATTCTAAGAAGATCGGTGGGTGCAGGTTTAACTGCTGCGGGTACTACGCAGGCTACTGCATTAGCACTTACTTCTGAAATAAACGTAGTAACTACAGCGGCAATCGGATCTGGCGTCATACTTGGCAACTCTATTGGTGGAACGTTTGTAGTCATTAATACAACAGCACATGCATTAAATGTGTATCCAATAGCGAGCGCTAGAATAGACTCATTGACGATAAATGCAGCATTCGTACTACTCGCGGGTAGTAGATTAGAATTTGTTCAAACTTCAAATACTCAGTACGTCACGCTAAATGCAACATATGCGTAATAGTTGAGTTCGTTTATCACTTCGCTGTAAATAGACTAGCAATAACAAACCCTTAGGAGAAATCCATGATTTTTGATGGAATTACATTAGTAGAAGGTTCAGAAATACGCAACCTAGTTGTGCAATCTGGTCCTGAATTGCCTGTTTGCGGAACACCTACTCCACCAGATAAAGGGGAGCTGTTTTACCTTCTATCTCCAACAGCAGCAATGCTTGCAAATGGATATGTAGAAGGGCTTTACATAAACAAAGCAGACTGCCCTACCCCAATGTGGGCACGTTTGATAGGAAGTAACGAAACAATAAGTGATACTCTTCCAAACATAATCGCAGCAGGAACCTACAGATCAGTTACAGTTAACACCAAGGGATTTGTAACTGCCGGAACAAATCCAACAACTTTAGCTGGTTATGGAATTACAGATGCGCAGCCTTTAGACGAAGATCTAACTGCAATTTCCCATATTGCAGGTATTTCGGGGCTTCTTCGCAAAACTGGAATAAATTCGTGGACACTAGATACTGGAACTTATTTGACTGGGAACCAGACTATCACATTAACTGGTGATGTTTCTGGATCGGGGGCCACTTCCATACCGGTTACTTTAGTAAACACTGGAGTCGCTGCTGGCACATATGGCACTTCATCTAATGTTGCTGTCGTTGGTATAGATTCAAAAGGTCGTGTTGTTTCCGCAACAAATACGCCTATACAGCTAGATGCTTCAGCTATTACTTCTGGCACTTTTGCAAATGGAAGAATATCTCAAACATCTGTAACTCAGCACCAAGCAGCGTTGTCAATAACGGAAACCCAAATAGTAGACGGATCAATTCTCACTAGAAATGCTGGAAATGAAACAATCTCCGGATCTTGGTCATTCGTGAACCCAGTTACTGGAGCAACGCCAACTGCTGGCGGGCATCTTGCTACTAAGAGTTATGTTGATAATTTAGCATTGGGACTTGACTTTAAAGAGTCAGTAAGAGCAGCAACGACTGGTCCTATTACACTATCAGGTCTTCAGACAGTTGATGACATTTCGATCGATGACGGCAACCGAGTATTAGTTAAAGACCAAGTCGGCGGGACAGCCAATGGCGTTTATTTGGCAAGAACCGGAACTTGGGAACGCGCGCCCGATGCTGATGGTACTCCTGCTTCAGAAGTATCTCCTGGCATGTTCTGCTTTGTTGAAGAAGGAACTGCACATGGCGATACTGCATGGGTTCTTTCAACAAATGGAACCATCACATTAGGTGTAACGCCTCTCATATTTACAAAGTTTTCTGGCGGCGGTGCATCTGCTCCAACTATACCTCAAAACAGTGTTGCTTACGGTGAACCGGCTACAGGTGAAATCACAGGTGGCGATTTCCTAACCTTTGCAGAAAATTCAAATGGTGCAGGTACCAGCAACTTTTTGACAGTTACAGGCCGTACATACGGCGAGGGAGCTAATGGAGCAGAAGTCGCGATCGTAACACGAAGCCCTTCAAACCCAGCTGCAGTTAGATTGATCAGCGATGCCTACTCCGGAATATTCGCCGACTTTAATGATTTTTCTGGAAATAGACCAGTTCTAAACATTACGTCAACATCTTTCAGCAGATCTTCTGCAATAGAAATTAAGTCAGGTCAATCTACTGGTTGTGCATTCTTCGGTGGAAACTCCGGTGGTTGGGTTCTAATTGAAAGCGGATACGGACAGGGTGGATATTCTTCCGGTAACGTAATCATCAAAACTGGTAATTCTTCTGGATCCGATATTGGTGCATTTGATGCTGGATTTGGTGAAGGTAAGATTGTATTTGCAACATCGGAACACGAATCATTTGTCCAAACAGATCGTTTAAGCATTTTAAATGATGGCGCATGGGCCGTAGGTCCTCTTGGAACTGAAACAGGAACTACTGGTCAAGTCCTAACTTCTAACGGTCCGAACTCTCCACCAACATGGCAGAATGCTGGTGGAGCTAATAGCGTAGGATACGGATTGACTGCTTCTGGTGTTAACCTAGCAGCTGCACTTGCTCTAACGAATGGCATTAACCACGTTTCAAATGTTTCAGTTGGGACGGGTGTTAGACTGCCTACTGTTATAGGTCAAACCACGATAGTGATTAACAGAGGCGCAAATGCCCTTAACGTATATCCAGTTTCTGGAGGAACCATTGACGGACAGGTCGCAGGCGCTGCAACAATAGTTCCAGCTGGAGCTCGCATAATGTTTGTTCAAGTTTCTAGCACCGAGTACTTCACACTTAACGCAACATACGCATAATCAAAGGAGATTAGATTATGACGTACAGTCCAAATCAAGTAATTACCAACGAACAATTTAATGCTTTTGTTGGAACAAACTTAACTGCTGCTCCATCTGCACTTGTGGCAGAAAGAAAAGTAGGCTATTTGTGGGGTATAGGATTTGGTGATCGTGGATATGGCCAAACATCTTTTCCTGCTGAAGGCTTGAGCCCAGCAAACAATAATCAAGTGCTATCTTCTTGGCAGACTATGCTGAACACTATGACGACAATTGCCATTTGGCATGCCCACAATGATCCATTTGCTTTACCAGATGCTTCTAGCGGAAATACAGTATCAGCAATACCCGCAGGACAACCACTTTCTATAGAAACCTTTCTTCAGAATATCGATCTAAATAGACTTCAATCAAATTCCGCCTATCAGCAATTTGTCCCGAATTCTGCAAATACAAAAAGAAACTCATCATGGTCGGGTGCAATATCATGCAGATTTAGATCTTCGTTCTCTTCTGAAAACTTAGCCAGGTATTTCTTTAACACGGGTGGAAAGATAAGACTTTCATTGTCTCATTCTCCTGGTGGAGGTGGTGCCTATGGTGGTGCCTATGGTGGTGCCTATGGTGGTGCCTATGGTGGAGGTGGTGCCTATGGTGGAGGCTCTTGGTCTACCCAGCAAGACATTTCTTGGCAGAATCTTCTATCTGCAATCAACAATATTGAAATGGGTGCGCGTTCGACGTCAATAAATGGTGCAAATCTCAATGTTGACATTACCGTAGCAAGCAATGTAGGATACTACAATCTTACCACATTTCCTCAAAGAATAGCAATGTTTAAGTTGGCATCGTTCGTTTCCAGCCCATACGTTTCTAATTTCGTAGAAGTGTATGCTAATGTAATAAATGCAAGTGGAGCAAACGGTGGTAATGGCAATGAGGTCGAATTTGGAGTATTTTTTGTAGACGCCTATTCTTCATACTTCAGTGATATTGTTAGTGCGGGCACAGTTGCAACAGTGGGATACGTTGGAGCCGCAAGTTGGTTTTTCCCTGATCCTATAACAATGCCATTTTGTTACGTACAACAAAATCTCTAAACAAAGAAAAGGGGAGCTTTAGCTCCCCTTTTCTCTTTTATGCACAGTTAATTTCTTGGATTGAGAATAGTAACTCCATCCATTCCCTGATGCGGCCTAAATCTAGTGGCTATATCGTTAAGAATAGCCTCTTTCATGTTTTCCGCTGGAGACCTTTCAACTTCACCGCCTTGAAGAATTTTAAGTAGCTTATTTGCTCTTTCAATAACAATTGCTGTCAACAGTTCAACGCCCTCAATCGTATCATCAGTTTCAGATTTCTCGACAACTGTAATATCCTCTGCAGTTGCTAAAGGAAGATTTTCTGGGTCCGCATTGACCCATCCATACGAGCGTTCAATGAACAAATAGACAGTTAAATCATCAAAAACATCAAAAACATCTATGGCGTAATTTGCGCTACCATCAGAGAACCTAAATGCTTTTAGGGATGGAGTGTAATTTACTAGCTTGTCAAAAAGTGTTGGTCCATTAAACAAAGTAAACACCGTTTTTAGATCCCTGTCGTTAAATGGTGGGGGTGTTGTGTTATCTGTCATGTGTAGTATCTCCTTAATTCTGCGGTCTATATGTAGACGTCACAGTCATATAGATTCGTTGGCCAATATACGGCCGCCGATGACTGTAGGTAGTGCCATCAATTAGCACTCCATTTACATTGATGGTATAAGTCCACCCGACTATGCGATTTTCTTGCCGATAGCAAGTGTTTCCGCGATTTTCGTAGCGGCGGTCATGATATGCCTCACGATTAATGTCGTTTCCGATCATTGCACCAGTTACTGCGCCGACTGCAATAGCAGCATCACGTCCACGTCCACCACCAACCTGTGAACCTGCTAAACCACCAACCAGTCCACCAAGAACAGTTCCAGAATTTAGATTTCGGTGTTGACGCTGCGTAGGAGCATAACTTTGTCGGCAAGACGTCTGTGTTTGAATATTGTCGTAGATAGGCTGACCGATCGATACGATCTCACCAACTTCAGTGCGGGTAACTGTTGCTTCTTGATGCGCGTATGCAGCAGAACTAAAAAGAGCAACTGCAACTGCAAATAGAATGTTCTTCATATCATTTCTCTCCCTTAAGGACCATGAACTATTTACACCTGTTCGCCCGAAGACGATAGGTCTAGATTATTGATGGTCGAGTTATGAATAATTGCGCCAGGCTCAATGAAGATAGAGCGACATACAATTTTCATGTTCTTTAGGCAAGCATTTTTACCAATGTGCAAATGCTTCTCGGCCCAAATAGAATCAGCAACTACGTTCGCACTATCTACGATTACATTAGCCGCGTAGATATCTGCAACATTTACAGTACAACCTCTTACCAAGTGGACAGTCGTATCAGCACTTAAATTTCCGCGAATACGATCGTTCGGACTATTTGATACGACAGTACCTTCAATCTTTAGAATGCCATCTTCAAACTCAACAGCACCGCGAATAATGGTTTCGCTTGAAATGAGTGAAGTAAAACTATTGTTGCGTAGAATGCGCTTTAGACTAAACATAATTTCTCCTAGAAATTTTAGATTGCGTTTAATTCGACAAACTTGTATCCAAATCCGTTTTCAAATAGCCAAGAACTCTGACTTGACACTGCGTATTGTGCACGTCCAAACTGGATTACTGCATCAGCGTCATAAAGAATCTTGTCACCAGTAGTTGGGAAAACTACATCAGTAACAAAACACTTTCTTTCTGGACGGATGATTATATCGTCAACTACCGTTAGATAAAACGTTTTGGGATTAAACTTTAGACACTCTTGATAGATTTGGCTTCCGCCAATAACGAATAAATTTGGATCCTCGTACTTTAACACGTCTTCAAATGAATTGTAAACTGCGTGCGGTTTACCTTTAAGTTTATCTGGATTGCGTGTTAAAACTACACTTCTACGACGCGGAAGATTTCTGTTATTCAGAGATTCATATGTCCGCGAACCCATTACAATAGTGCTATCCAACGTAGTAGCCTTAAAGAAAGCAAGATCAGAAGGGATCCTCCATGGAATAGAATTAGAATCCGTTGAACCAATAATACCAGTGTTGAGGCCAATAGCGGCAATAACCTTGAAATCCCGAATCATTTTGACTCCCGGGGATCAACCGCTTTTTTGCGCATCTCCGAAATGACTAATTTAATTTCATAATCCGTATACCTGTCAACCCACATAGTTGAGCGGATGGCTGCTTCTTGAGCCTCCTGACTTGGGGTTAGCCAAGTCAGGAGCGTCTTTAGCATGCCCATTAAAATTGCTGAATGAGCATTGGGGCTGATGAATCGAATCCAACAATGTCACACATACCCGGATCACGTGGGTCGGCAATGGTGAAATTGGTTACTGAAGTTCCGCAGACAATCAATTTAGCATCCTTCACGTACGTCTTACGGTAACGTGCCAACGCCTCAACTGGCTGCATTTTTCCAGCCCATGTTTCATTGTCGGTAAACACGCAGAACTTGTTCACTGCATCCATGCCGTGCTGCATTGCGTGCAACATTGGCAATGAACAGTCAGTTCCGCCCCAGTTAAAACGCTGCATGACCGATAGTACCTGATCAAGACGCATGTTTGGTGTGATCCTCAATTCACTCATGTTGGTGTTGAAGCCACCGATCCAGTAGTTGCTTTCACGCTTAGCAACTGCAAGAGCCATAACAGCAGCAACCTCAGCAGCAGTCAAGTTTGGTGCACCAATTACGCGTTGACCAAACATGGAGCCAGAACAGTCGACTCCAAGGAAGTAGTTCTGACCAGTTGACTCAACGTAATTGAATGAATCGTAGAACGATTCATTCAAAGCGTCAAGCACTTGCTGAACTGGCGTCCAGGTGAGGGTACCTTTGTCACCGCGACCCCGTCTATACTGATTGAACGCATTAAGGATGGTGATCGGATGAACACGGCCCGCCTTAATTGCATTTGCATCAGTAAGTTTCGCAATTACAGTCTTGAGGTCCGCGGACATTGGTCGAATAACGCCCACATTAGTCAATTGACCCAACTTACGGATAAGTGCAGTCATGCCCATTGATGGGATAAGCGCCGACATAACATCGCTGTCACGATGTAGTTCAGTCGGGATCATCTCCCAAGAGATACCATCGTAGAGCGAGATAGTCTTAAGAGCAACATCCTTAGTAGGATTGCTCTT
>BBPE01000631.1_pt5 | contig 30455 bp, 33 predicted proteins | sample 1344301 | NCBI WGS metagenome assembly BBPE01 (sample SAMD00019089, study PRJDB2971) | groundwater metagenome | isolation source: The Cedars highly-alkaline
GGGGAGGATATGGCCGCCGCCCCCGCCGCGCCGCCGCCGGCGCTGGTCGCCCAGGCCCTGGCCCCGCCCCGGCCCGTGGCCCCGCCCGCCGCTCCGCCGCAGCTGCCCGCCGTGGCGATGCCCGGAGCGGGCGGGATAGTGGGAGGTGGGGGCTTTTCGGGATCCCCGCCCCCTCCGCCGCTGGGCATGGGCGGGCCATCGCTTCCCGCAGCCCCACCGTCGGTGCCTGCCGTGGCAGCCCCCGTCGGCATGCCCGTCTTCCAGCCAGGCAACGCCGGGACGGCTGCAGCCAACGCGGACATCGTGGTCGGCCTGCGCGACCTGGTGGTGGAGATGCGGGCGGCCAACGCCGCCTTGCGCCCGGATCGTGACGCGGTGGCGGAGGTGCGAAGCATGCGCGACGCGCTGATGTCGCGCTTCGACGGGCTGGAGGGGCGGATGTCCTCCGTCTCCCAGCGCGTGGATGCCATTGATGCGCGCTTGGCGGCGGTGGAAACCCGGGTGGCCGTCCTGGACACCCGCAGCAGCCTTCCCCCGACCGCGGCGGCAAGGCCGTCTGCAACCGCGATGCCCGTGCCGACCGCGCAGGCCACCCTCGCGCCTCCTTCGGCGCGGCCCGCCCCCGCCGTCCCAGCACCGCGGACGTTGCCCACACGGGCGGCTGCCGAGCAAGCCCCTCCAGCGGCGCGCGCTGCGCCGCAGCGCGGAGCGGGCGTGTCCGACTACCGCCTGCTGGGGGCCAGCCGGGACAGCGCGCTGCTGCAGACCCCCGAAGGGGCGATCATCGAGGTGGGCATCGGTCGCGCCCTTCCCAACGGGGCGGTGGCGCGGTCCTTCCGGCAGGACGGAAGCGGCAACTGGGTGCTGGTGACCAGCGGCGGGGACGTGGCTCCCTGAACGGGCCGCCCACATGGAGGGAATGACAGGTGTCCGGAAACCGCCGCCAGCAACCTGTCCTACTGGCGCTGAGCGTCAAGAGCGAGAACTGGCGCATGGAGGATCCCTGGTCGTCGGAGAGCGACCAGGAGTTCCGCAACGTGCGCAAGAAGGCGCTGGAGCGTGACGGGAACACGTGCCGGGCCTGCGGGTTCAAGGCGATGCGGTGGATGGAGGTGCACCACCTCGACGACAACCACGCGAACAACGCCCTGGACAACCTCGCGACGCTGTGCCCGTTCTGCCACATGGTCCAGCACATCGGCTTCGCGGGGCAGAACGGCGAGGCCAGGCTGGTGTGGCTGCCCGAGGTGGGACAGGCCGAACTTCACCACATCGTCCGCGCCATCCTGGTGGCGGAACACGAAGCGCGCCGCGCGGACGGCCGCCAGACTTTCGTGAAGAGCATGGCGGAGGCGGCCGGGACGCTGCGGGCCAGGTTGATCGCCCGCGAGGCGGGGGCGAAGGAGAGGATCGGCACGTCCGATCCCGCCGTGCTCGGCGACATCCTCATGCGCTTCGCGCGGATCAGCGGCGACAACCTGTACGCGCGGCGCGAGGGGCTGCTAAGGGGCATACGCCTGCTGCCGCTTGGCGTGCGCCGTGATCGGTCGACGGGAGAGAACATTGTCGAGACCCGGATGATCCTGGACTGGTGCGGCGCGGGCGGCGGACTCAAGGGCGGGGGCGAGTACGCCCCGTTCGCCGGACGCGGGACCAAGGAATGGCCGAACCTGCTGGCCAGCGCCATTCCCTCGACCGAATCCCCGTGACGCGCCTACAATCCCGATCCTTGGGTCGGGGGGGTGCATGACGGAGGGCAGGAAGGGTGACGGGGGCGTGCGCCGCTTCGGCGTGGTGCTGTTCGACAACACCGCCGACCCCCGCTCGGGATGGGCTTCGGTGAACGGGGAGACCGCCCAGGTCATCGCCACGCACCACGAACTGTCCAACGACACGCTGTGGTTGACGAACCTTGGGTACGACGAGATGCGCGCGTCCAATCTCAGCCAGAACCCCAGCCTCCGCCCCGACTACTACCTGCCCATCAAACTGGAGGATCTCCTGGCCGAATGGGGCCTGGACGCAGCGGAGGCGTCGCTGTCGTACATCGCCAAGTTCGCATCCGTCCTGTTCGCGCGAATCATGGGCATTTCCTGGAGGCTGCTGAAAGAAACGAACCCGGCGCTGGAGAGGTCCAGGGCCTTCATCGCGCCCTCGCTGAAGGAGGACCTGCGATCCCTGATGCCCGCCATGGACTATCCCTCCGACGAGGCGTGGCACGGCCTGAAGAAGGGGCAGGGCATGAAGGATTTCAGCCCGACGGAGACGCGCCGCCCCAGGGGCGGGCGGACGGTCACCTTTCGCCGCCCCCGCCTGGCCCACACCCTGGACATGCTCGCGTCGCCCGTGCCGCACGGGAAGTTCGCATGGGTGGGCAAGAACCAGATGCGCGGCGGCGGGGACCGGACGAGTTGGGTGCGGGAGAACGACCGCCCGTGCATGGTCAACGCCATCTACCAGGGCCTCCTCGGAGGCCCGGCAGCGGGTGATGTCGCCAGCGTTTTCGCCTTCAGCAACGCCATCTCCAAGGGGGCCGAGCAGCGCAACTGGATGGCGCACCCGGAATTCATGGTATTCAGCACCTTCGCCAGGCTGGAGGTTCTGGGGGTGTGGCAGGGCGAGGGCTATCGGCAGCTCAACCTGGAACTTCCCCATCCCGTGCGCGAGTTCCTGTCAAGCCGATTCTCCGAAATGTCGTGGTCGGCGGGCATCGTGGCCGAATCCCTGCTGCGCGCAGCGTTCCTGGGAGACCCCGCGCCGCGCAAGCTCAACCAGGATAAGCAGGGCGAGCGATCTCCGAACACCTCCTGGCAAGGGGTGTGGCTGCGAGCCGCCGACCGGATGACCATGTTCGCGATGTCCATGGACCTCACCCGCGAGGGCTTTTCCGTGACGAGCTACGGCGTGAACTGGATTAAGTGCTCGGCCACCGAGGACCAGGTGCCCGACCTGATCCAGCACGCCATGCGCATCGGGCTCGTCCCGCAATATCTGGACATTCCCGAAGGGCTGTTCCGTCAGAACGCGCCCCTTCCGTGGAACGGCGACAGCCGGGGCGCGGCCCTGGTGGGCATGATCGCCCGCCGCCAGCAGAGCCTGCTGTGGAACCTGGACCGCATTCCGATGGCCGAGGGGGACCGCCACGAGGAGATGTTCCTGCGCATCCGCGAGCAGGTCGCGGCAGGCGGCGCGAAGGCGGTCTAGCCAGCCCCCCTCGCGTTCCCGACCTCCACCACGAGCGGCAGATGGTCCGAGGCCCGTGCGTATATCCCAGGCGAGTGTCCGACGAAGCCCAGTGGCCGGTCGGACATGACCCTGTCCAGGCCGAGGGAGGGTGCGAAGGCGGGAAAGGTGGGGACGCGCGGGCCGCGTAGGCCAACCGATAAAAGCGGGGCCAGGGACGAGGCGGGACCGTCGCGCCGCCATTCGTTGGTGTCTCCAAGGAAAAGAAGTCCGTCGCCGTCCAGGCGCATCGCCGCCATCGCCGCCACCGCCGCCGCCGCCTGGACGCGGCGGAACCGAGCGAGCAGGCCGAAATGCGCCGCGCAGCAGACAAAAGTTTCCCCCGTGGGCAGGTGGAGAAGGCGGGCCAAGACCATCCCCCTTTGCTCCAGGCCCGGAAGGGCGTGGACACGACAAGACAGGGCACGAACCCGCCCGGACAGGAAGACGGCGTTGCCGTGCCACCCCAGACTGTCCGCGTTCGTGCCCATCAGCCCCGGGATGACCGTCATTCCCGCTGAGGCGAACGCCGCGGGGCAAAGGATGCGCGACCTGCGTCCGAACCTCCTATCAACCTCCTGGAGGGCAAGCACGTCCGCGCCGAGGGAAAGAGCCAGATCGGTCGTTCTGTCGGGCCTGGAGGGACCCAAGGCCCCGCGACATTTGTGTACGTTCCAGGTCGCCGCGCGCATCGCCAAAGCACTTGCCCCTTTCCCGCCGCCCGTGGAAGACGGAATGATAGACATTCCCGCGCCTTCGGGGATGACGCAAGGAGACAAAACCGCCATGAACCGCCGCCGCACCGCCACGATGGCCATTGCACTCCTCTGCGCCGGCGCGGGTCACGCGGGGGCGCAGGGGTTCCCAACGACGGCCCCATGGGGCGGCGGCGCTGGATGGCAGGGCCAGGGCCAGGGGTGGCAGGGGCAGGGGGGGTGGACTGGCCCGGGACTTTCCACGCCGTGGGGCGGTGCGATGTCGCAGGGCTTCGCGCCTCCAGGTTTCTCGAATCCGTCCATGATCCCCCAGCAACCCATGGAGTCCCAGGACACCGCAAGACCTGGCGACGCTCCTGCGTCCCCGCCCACCCCCTCACCCGCCACTCCCCACCCCCCGACATCCGAACGCCGCCCAGCCGACGGCGGACGGATCCTGCGGGACGGCGACGTCCTGCGGGGCCACGCCGTCGTCCTCTCGGGTTCGATGATCTCCGTGGAGGGCGTGCAGGGGAACCTGGAGGGAGTGGAGGCTCCGCCGCCTGGGGCGACGTGTCCCGATGGAACGGGCGGTTCCTGGCATTGCGGAAACCGGGCACGCGACATGCTCGCGCAATACCTCTCCGCAGGGTCCGTGGCCTGCTCGTTCATCGAGGGAACCGCCTCCGTCCCTGTCCCCTCCCTGCGATGCACGCTAGGACGCGACGACGTGTCCCGGGTGGCGGCGCTGCGGGGCATCGCCTTCGCCACGGCCCCGCACCACATGGGGCAGGCCTCCGAGGCCAGGGCCGACAGCCGGGGAATATGGGCGGGAAACTCGCCCCGCACGAACCCGCCCGCGCGAACGAACAGAGACCGATGACATCGGCCTAGCGGGGAATCCTCAAACGACCCCCGACATCGGAGGGGGCTAAGAATCGGATTCCTTTTCTTCCCGGCACATCCACCCGCGCGCCGTCCCGGCGACTCGGTGGCACGCGCATGTTCGTCGCCGAACGGCGGAGAGAGCCACCGAAGACCATCGAAGATCGAAAATCTCGATTTCCCAGGTTCCCCAACCTTCCAAGCTCGCAACACTGCAACAGCGCAGGCCTGGCTGACCCCGAGTTGGAGAAGCGCTCTTCACTCTTCCTTCTTCGCGCCATTTAAACCCTTGCAGGCAAATCGCTATTTGGTTTTTTCCACACCGATTTTGACCAACTTCACACCGTTTTGGTCGAACTTCACACCGTTTTGGTCGTTGCCAACCCTGTCCAACGGCTACATATCGTCGAGAATGCGAGGGGGGGTTTTCCACAAGGCCAGGGGACTGATCCTTGCCGAGCCTGGGGCGGAGAGGGGCGTGGGGGCGATGCGGGCCTTCAACGTCATCCTGCGCTCCTGCACGCCCGACGGAGGCGTGGAGGCGGAGGAGGGTGCGTTGCTCGCGGCGGCGGGGGGCCGCAGGGGGTTGTCGCGGGTTCTGGAGGAATTGGCGCGGTCGACGCTACGTCCGCTGGGACATCTGGAGCGGCTGCCGTGTCTCGTCGGAATGGCTGAGCGGCGGGGGAACGGTCGGCTGAGGTGCCGCGTCCATCCCGCGCTTGCCTCGCTTTCCCATAGGCCTGCGGTGTTCGCGGCACTGCCAATGGATGATGTCATGGCTTTCCGCAACCCTCACGCGCTGGCCCTCTACGAAGCGGTGATGCTGCGCTCGCGCCTGCGTTCGGGGCGTGCTTGGGAGGTTGACCTGGACTCCCTCCGCGCCCTGCTCGGAACGCAGGGACATGCCCGCTTTGACAGCTTCCGCCTCCGCGTCCTCGAACCCGCCGTGCGGGAGGTGTCGCTCCTCTCGCGCTTCGACCTGGATGTGTCCTACGCCCGGGCGGGGCGGGGCGGCGGCGTGATCGGCGTTCGCTTCTCCCCGTCGGCGCGCCGAGGTGGGCGTTCGTCCGTCGTTCCACAGTCCTTCCACGCCCCCCATGGAGTGGGCGATGGGGAGGGAGCCGCTTTCCTTGATTGGGTCGGCTCCCGCCTGCGCACCGGCATGGAGGCAGCCGAGCGGGCGGAGGCAGCGGTGCGCGGCATTACCGAAGGGGATGGGGAGTGACGCGCAGGGGCGGCCAGGCCCTTCGTCCGGGCGTGGGCGACGCGGAGGGGGTGGCCGTTCGGCGCATGCTCCTGCTGCTCGGCGAGGACGCGGCGCGGTACGACACCCTGCTGCGCGAGTGGCTGTGGGAACGCGAGGCCTCCGCGTCCCGTCGGACGGGGGTCCGCCCGCCCTCCGGGTTTCGCTCCTGGACCGAAGCACGGCTGCGCCATCCGCTGTCCCTGCCGCCCATGGCTCTGTTTCGGGACGCCCGGGAGGTTGGACCCGAGGGTGCTCGCAGGGCGTTGGGTTGCTGGAGGGAAGCGGTCGACCGTGCCGAGCGGGACGCGATGGGCGAGGGCGGTGACCCGCCGGACAGCGCGGCGGGGGCTTGGCTGGCCTTGGTGCGGCGCGATCCGGGCCAAGCCTTCGTGTCCTTCGCCCGGCTCGCGGATTGCACCTCGCCCTGGGGTGCGCTGGTCGGACGGGACGGGGCCGCGGCGGCGAGGGCCATGGAAGACCGAGACACGGTTTCCTGGACGCGGTGGCACGCCTTCGTGCGTTCCTCGCCCCACCTGCGCGTGTGCGTCCTCGCCGCCGCCGCGCTGGAGGGGGTGACCAGCGACCGCGTTCTGTGGGCGGCGCGGCGCGTACTGTCCGGGTCCGGACAAAGCACGCCGTCTTGGCGCGCCGTGGCCGACGGCCTTTGTTCCCCCCTGGCGGACATGCCGACGTTCGGGGCGAACGAGGAAGAGCAGCGCCTTGGCGCGATCAGGGAGTTCGCCGCTCAGCCCAACCGCTCTCCCGCCGACTGGACGGGCCTCTTCGACGGGCGGGCAGGGGCGGCGGCGGAAATGTCTGCCTGGCTGAGGGCCGTCGAGACGGGGCGGCGGCGGCCGCCGCTCGACGGCTTGCTGGACTATGGCATCTGGCTGATCGAACGGGGGATGGGACGCTCAGGTGCGGGAGGGGTCAGGGTGATGTCCAGCCAGCGACGTCCCTGCTCCACCTCGGCAGGCGACAACCCAGCGCGTCGGATCGTCTCCTCGTAACCGGCCCGGTCCCCCGCAAGCCCCTTCAGGGCAGCGAGCATCACCACCACGCGACGCTGCGCGTCAGGCTTGGAGGCCAGTCCCTCCAGGGCCGAGATGGCCTCTGCCCGATGTCCCTCCATCGCGTCGAGGAACGCCGTGTTGGCGGTCGCCGCGTCACGCTCCGCCTCGTTGCGGGCCAATTCACCCGCCCTGGCGAAAGCGGCCCTGGCTCCCCCCGTGTCGTCGCGGCGGGCCGCCAGCACTCCAGCCATCACCTGCGCCCCCCAGCCTGCGTCGGGCATGGCTAGCGCCCGCTGTACTGCCGCTTCGGCCTCTGCGAGGAAACCGCCGTCTAGCGCGGCACGCGCCAGTTCGATTTGGAAACCCTGACGTCCGCCATGGCGACGGTCCTCGCGCTGCAGCGTCAGAACCGCCTGCTGGGCGTTCCCTGACTGGCGAAGGGCGCGTGAAAGCGATACGAGGATGTCCAGATCGGGGCGCGCGTCATAGGCACGCCGGTAAAGGCCAGCCGCACCGTCGAAATTCCTCTCCCCCATCAGCATGTCCGCGCTGCGGATCGCCGCAGACACGAGCCTGGGCGACGACAGCCGCTCCCCCTCAGGGGTCTCGCCGGCCGGGAGAGCCGTGCGGGATTCCGCCCGTAGAGACGTGCCGTCCAACCGCAAGGCATCCCGCCTATCCTGGCCGTCGGGAACGGCACACCCCGCAACAACAGCCACGGCGGCCACCAGCACAAAAAACCTCATTTCCTCGCTCCCCAAGGGACCACCCCCGCGACACATGGGACCCCATCCTGTCCGCGCCGCCGCAACCTGGCAAGCCCGACCGAAGGAGCCGTCAACATTTTTATCGGCATTTCCTTTCCCGTCCACGTTGCGGGGCGGGGGGTGGTTTGCCCAATCATGTTGAAGCGCAGCCCTGTCGCTCGCGAAAACAACAAGGAGACCACCATGACGTTCCTCGATCGCTTCAAGAAGGACGAGTCTGGCGCGACCGCCATCGAGTACGGCATGATCGCGGCGGGCATCGCCGTCGTGATCATCACCGTCGTTGCCCTGATCGGCACCAACCTGACCAACGCCTTCACCGCGGTGGCCAACGCCGTCTGAAGACGACGGTCGGCTTCCATCCTCCTGTGGGTGGAAAAGGGGCGGCTTCGGCCGCCCCTTCTGTTTTATTAACGTCCGAGCGGACTTATAGTGTTCGCATGGACCACCAGGCGTTCCTATCCCTCCTCGCAGTCATCGTCGTCCTGGCCGCTCTGATGGGTGCCGTTCAGGACGCGACTTCCTATCGAATCAGCGACAGACTGAACACGGTTCTCCTCCTGTCGGGGATTGGCATGGCCTTGGTCGCCGGGGCGCAGGACCGACTGGCCGCGTTCCTCTGGTTTTACCCCGTGTTGCTGTTCCTTTGGTGGGGCAGGTCCCTGCCGCCGCATCTGGTCTCGGAAAAGAAGGGAGTGGCTGATGAGGACGGCGGCCCACCATTCGGGTTCCGCGACGCGGCGGCCCTGCTGATCGTAGCCTCACCCGTGTCCTGGGCCGCCCTTTGGGCTGCGGGTGCGTTCGGAGTGTCCGCCTCCCTGGCTTGGTCGGCGCTTTCCATGGCCCTGTTCGCCGGGATAATCGCTGCTTGGAGGGACAAGCCAAGTTGGATGGGCGGCGGGGACATGAAGATGCTCGGAGGCTGCCTTTCCATCGTCGGGATATCGGGTCTCTCCGATTTCGTCCTCTACGTCAGTCTGTGGTGCCTGATGCTGGCGGCCGCCACGGTTGTGTTCCGTCGCCTGCGGGGGGTTCAGGGCTGGCACGGCAGGCGTTTTCCGGCGGGCGTGCCTATCGCTTTGGGCCTGATCACCGCGCTTGGCGAGTCTGCTGCACTCGACTTGTGGGGAGGGTGACGCGAACCGCGCAGGCGCGGAAGCCTTGCGATCCACGCCGGGGAGGCAGCAACATGGCGAGAAGGGACCGATGCGTTCGAATTTTTAAGATCAGCGACAGGGGTGGGGTTGGCGATGCGACCAGCGGTGATTGCTGTGGCGGGGATCGGTGTCGTGTTCGCGGGAGCCACGGGTATCCTCCTCAACGGGATGATGACACCGCCTCTCTCGGTGGAGGTGGTGTCCGAGGCACCAGTCATCCACCCCAAGCCGCGCACAGTTCAGGTGCTCGTGGCCGCCAGCGCCCTGGAGGTGGGCCGCACGCTGACGGCGGAAAATCTTCAATGGCAGGAGTGGCCCGAGGGTGCGGTTCGCCGCGAACAGGGCTTCGGCTTAGCCGCTACCGAGGCGGAACGCGCCGAACTGGTCCGCCATTACGACGGGGCGGTGCTGCGCACGCCCATGGTAAGCGGCGAGCCGTTTCTGGAAGACAAGGTAATCCGACCAGGCGGGGGTTCTCTGCTGGCCCTGGTGATAGCGCCAGGCATGCGGTCCATGACCATCCCCGTAAGCCCTGTCACGGGAGCTGGTGGCATGGTGCAGCCTGGTGATCGCGTGGATGTCATGCTCACCATGCAGATACCCGACGCGTCCGCGATCCAGGCCTTGAATGCCAACGTGGCGGGCGAGACAAATGCGACCCTGATACCGCAGCGCCGCGCCGCGGCCATGCGTAACGTCGTCGCGGGGTTGCAGCACCCGCAATTCGTCACCGAGACGATCATGAGCAACGTCCGGGTGGTTGGACGGGACCGCAACCTGAACCCGCAGACCGCCATGGAAGCGCCTGTTCCCGCCAATGTCACATTCGAGGTCACGCAGCAGCAAGCAGAGGCACTCCTCACCGCGCAGCGCATCGGCCAGATCTCGCTTGCCCTCCGCCCCCTGAGGACGGGGCCTGATCCTGATAGAATAGGCATTCCAGTGACCACGGATGTCCAGGTCACGCCAGGACTCCAGGCGAGCCGGCGTGGCGTTCCCCTGTCGGCCTATCCACTCGACGAGAACCCCTTCTTGCCGTTGCGCGCCCCCGTGCCAGAGTCCGATACGAAGCCTGCCTCCCCAGCGATCAACATGGGGATCATCACGATTTTCCGGGGCACGTCCCAGCAGATGCTCCAGACGGTGGACGGGCGGGTCGTCGCCAGACCGGGGGTGATGCCCCCCATGGGCCAGGCCGCCGCCTCTCGTCAGCCTGTGACGGATGTCACGCAGCCGCCCGGCGGGGGCATCCTTGGCATTGTCCCGCCAACCGCACCCCAGTCGCCCGAACTCCCGCCCTCTTTCGGTGTCCCCGAAGTGGATGGAACCGTGCCCGCTTCGGACGGAGCAATCCCTGGTGGATAACACAGCGTTGTGGCGGTAGGATTGGCGGGATGTGTGGGAGGCTTGCCTAAATGGCAAAGATGAACGGGTTGAGGATGATTCGGGTGCTGCTCGCCGCCCCCCTGGTGACTGTGCAGCCCGCTTCCGCGCAGGCCCCGCCCCCGCCGGTGGCGACGCTCGCCAATCCCGCGCCCGCGCCGTCCGTTCTTCACCCCGTCGGGGCAGACGCTGAGGCTATTTTGCGCAGCCTGGGTGTGGGATCCGGCGCGCCGTCTCTGTCGCGTTCACCATCCGTGTCCCGTACGGTGTCCATGCCGGTTGGACCGGTCAGCGGTAGGGAAGCCCCCATCGCATTGCGGCAGAACGGGTGGACGACGGTCAACCTCGCTGTGGGGTCGGCGCGGACTCTGACGTTGCCTGGGGAGTTCGACCGCGCCACCCTGGTGTTGGAACAGGTGGCGGAAGTCTTGCCGATCACCAATTCCCGGGTACAGGTCATGGGTCGCGCGCCGGGTGCGACAGACATCGTGTTCATGAACACGCGGACGGGCGAAAGTTTTCGCGCCCATGTTGTGGTCACGGCCGATCTGTCACAAGTGCAGCAGGCGATCACCGCCGCGATGCCGCGCGAGCGGATAACCGCAGCCCCCATCGGGACTTCAATTGTGCTTGGAGGCACGGTACGCGACCCCGATACTGCGGCCCAGGCGGTGCAGATAGCCCGACGCTTCGCCGTCGACCCGCAGAACGGGGTGGTCAACAACATTCAGGTGCTCGGCGGGCAGCAGGTCATGCTCCAGGTCCGGGTAGCCGAGGTGAACCGAAATGTGGTCCGCCAGTTCGGCATCAACAGTTCTATCCGGTTCGGCAACGGGTCGTTTGGCAACGCGCCGCTGGCCAATTCGGGGGGTGTTGTCGGCGGCCCCCTCGACGCGGCCACGGCCATATCCAACCCCGTGAGTTTCGTCAGCGCGCGGGCGTTGGGCGGCGTGCTCAACTCCACCATGCAGGCCCTGGAATCCGATGGTCTGGTGCGGCTCCTGGCCGAACCAAATCTGGTTACCATGTCGGGGCGGACTGCCAACTTCCTGGCTGGACAGCAGTTTCCCATACCCGTGGTGGGTCTCAGCGGCACGGGCGGCACGGAATACCGAAACTTCGGTGTGAGTCTTAACTTCACGCCCACCGTGTTGTCGCCCAACAACATCGCACTGACCATCATGACCGAGGTCAGCACGCGGGCGGAGAACGTGGGCATCCCGTCTGGGGGCAACATTGCGCAGGTCCCCATCTTCAACACGCGCCGCGCCCAGACCACCGTGGAACTGCCCTCTGGGGGTTCTCTGGCCATCGCCGGCCTCATCCAGTCCGACTTTCAGAATGCTTTCGCAGGTTTGCCTGGAATTCGCAGCGTGCCGATACTGGGCAGGCTCTTCTCGTCCACGGACTTCCAGCGCCGCGAGACCGAATTGATTATTGTCGTCACGCCTTTCCTTGTGGAGGCGGTGGATCCAGGAACTCGCCTCGGCCTGCCAACGGACGGCCTCGCTCCCCCCTCCAACATCGATCTTTTCGTGTTCGGCCGCCTGACCGGCAACCAGACATTGCGCGACCGGGCGGCCGTCTCCCGCGCCCTCGCGTCCCCCCCCGCGCCCCCCGCCCTGGCGCGGAGCATGGGCTTCATCACGGAGTGAACGCGCCATGACCGACAACAGCCTCCCGACCTCCCCCACCACCCGCGCCATGCCCCGCTTTGGCTCGGCCTGCACCTCCCTGGCGGCACTTCTGCTCGCAGGCTTGGCCGGGTGTGGTTCGGCAGACGGGTATTCCCCTTCCTTGGGAGGTGCGGCTTCCAACCACATCATTCAGGTCATTCCCACGGAAAGGCTGGTGCGTGTGGAGACCGACGGCAGGGGCGGCGCGCGCGTGCCGATGCCGGGTGGTTGGCGTTCCGTGGCGCTGGACCACGCGCGTCGCGGCCGCGGCCCCGTCGTCGTGGCGGGCAATCGCTCCGACGCGCAGGCGGTCGCCGCAGAGTTGGTCGCTGCCGGGGTCCCGGCGGCTGATCTGCGAGTGGAGGTTCTCGGGCGTGGGCGGGAGGACTGGGGTCGCCGAGCGGACGTTTCCTACCCCGTGTTCGAGGCTCGCATCCCCGTGTGCGGCAATTTCCTGTCGGACACCGAAACCCTGTTCACGCAGTGGACGAACCGGGGAACTTCCAACCTCGGCTGCGCCATGCAGCGCAACACGGCGGCGATGCTCTCCGATCCTGGCGATCTCGTGGCGGCAAGGGGTGACCAGCCATTCTCAACGCAGCGCGCGGTAGGGCGGATCGGGGATTACAACACCTACGAGAGGCCGCGGGATCTTCCCCTCCAGGGCGGCACGGCCGTCCCCGTGCGCTAAAACCCGTGCGCTAAAACCCGTGCGCTAAAAATCGAAGGCAAGGAGGGGGACATGTTCCGTCTTAGGATCGATGCGTATTGCCGAAGCGAGCAGGGCGAGCGGCTCGTGCGCGAGGCGGCGGCGGACATCTCCCTGGCACGCTCCAGGGTGGAGGTATTCCAGGGCGGAGCCGACCGGATGGTCGCCGACCACGCCTCGGGGGAGCGCGCGACCAACGACGTACTGATCCTGGAGGTGTGCGACGGCGAGGACGCGGCGGTGGAGGAGATCAGCCGCGTGTTCGAGCGCGCTTCACCGAACACGTCCATCGTTGTGGCTGGCCGAATCAACAGCATCCCGTTCAACGAGCGCCTCCTGGAAGGCGGCGTTTCGGAGTACGTCCTGCTCCCAGCCAGTCCCTCCTACCTCATCACCAAGCTGGCCCGGATCTTCGCCCGCGACGAGAAGGGTCTGGCGGGCAAGGGCAAGGTCCTGGCTTTCCTGGGCGCGAAGGGCGGCGCGGGGACCAGCACCTTCGCGCAGAACGTGGCCTGGGCGCTGCAGGAGCGCACCTCGCGCGCGGTGACCCTGGTGGACCTGGACATGCACTTCGGGACGGTCGCCCTGAACCTGAACCAGGACACCCGGGTAGGGACCCGAGACGCGATCCTCCGCGCCTCGGCTGACCAGCTCGACCCGGCCATGATGGAGCGGATGTACACCCGCGACATGGAAGGCGCGCGCAACCTTTGGATGCTCGCCTCGTCCCCCGACCTGGACTTCGGGGGGGGCTACGCCGCGTTCCAGCCCGAGGTGGTCCAATACGTGCTCGACATGGCCGCCGCCCAGGCCAGCTACGTCGTGCTTGATCTCCCCCGCGCCTGGTCTCCGGTCGTCGCCCAGGCGCTGACGCTGGCGAACGAGGCGGTCGTGGTCTGCGACCACAGCATCCAGTCCTTGCGCAACGCCGACCTTCTGTTCAAGGCCCTGAACCCGTCCAAGCCCGCCAACACGACCCTGCGCTACGCGCTGAACCATGCGGGCCTCGCATCCCTCTCTGACCTGGACCGGAAGGACTTCCAGGACACCCTCGGCAGCGTGCCGGCGGCGGTCGTGCCATGGCTGCCAAAGGTGTTCCGGACCGCCTCCTCCGAGGGGCGGCCGCTCCACGCCGTGCCGGGCAGCGCCAAGGCGGCGGCCCCCTTCCGCGCGCTGGCGGAGATGGTCGCCGGGGCCGACGGCGCGCCTCAGGCCAGCAAGGCACGCACGGCGGGGTTCCGTCCGCGGGCCAGTACACCGAAGGCAGTCCAAGAGGGCGGGGGGACCGGACTCCTTGCCGCCCTGCTTGCGGCGGTGTCGCCCAGGAAAGGAAAGTCAAACCCAGACGGTGAGGAGCCGAAGGCCCCCTAGGGCGGCCCTGGCAAGACTGGGTGAGACACGGGACCGATATGGGAAAGCATAGAGAATGAGCGACGCACCGCCCTCGGCACCGCGAGTGTTCGGGGTCCGTCCCACAGGCCCCGCCTCGCCATCCCCGACCAGGCCAGGATTTGGGGCCGCGCAGGCGGTGGGGGCGGCCCGCGGCCAGCCATCCCTGCGCCAGGTGGACGGGCGGACGGAGATGCTGGCCAAGCGCGAGACGATGCGTTCGCGCCTGTTCAACGAGATCATCGACGTCATTGACCTCAAGGACCTCTACAAGAGTCCGAAGGAGCAGGCGCGGGTCGAGATCGCAGACGTGGCCCGCCAGCTCCTCTCCCAGGGCGGCTACGACGCGGACCTGTCCGATCAGGAAGTCCTGATCAACGACATCGCCAACGACATCCTGGGGCTGGGTCCCCTGGAGGAACTGCTGGCGCGCGACGACATATCGGACATCATGGTCTGTGGCCCCAAGAAGATATTCATCGAGGTGAGCGGCAAACTGCGCCTGACCGAGGTGAAGTTCCGCGACGAGGACCAGTTGCGCAACGTCGCCTCGCGCATCGTCTCTGCCGTGGGGCGACGCGTGGACGAAAGCAGCCCGATCTGCGACGCGCGCCTCAAGGACGGGTCGCGCGTCGCCATCGTCATCCCCCCCATCGCCATCGACGGAACCTGCATCACCATCCGGAAGTTCAAGAAGGACAAGCTGAAGCTGGATGACCTGGTCAAGTTCGGATCCATCACCAGGGAGGGTGCGCGCCTCCTGGAGATCATCGCCCAGTGCCGGCTGAACTTCGTGATATCAGGTGGCACGGGCAGCGGCAAGGCCCTCTCCGACGACACGCCCGTCCGCATGGCTGACGGCTCGCGCCGGCCCATATCGGCGCTGCGGGTGGGCGACGCGGTGGCCTCGCCGTGGGGTCCGGCATCGTCGCGCGTGATCGGCGTGTTCCCGCAGGGGGTGAAGGAACGCCACAGGCTTGTCCTGTCCAACGACCTGTCTGTGGACTGCTGCGCGGCCCACCTCTGGTGGGCCTCGGTGGACGGCGCGAACGCCGTGCATGATACGGCCGCCCTCCTGGCGGCCCGCGGGAAGGGAGCGGAAATCCGAATCCCCTGCGTCACCCCGGGGGGCGGGGAGGAATGGGCGCTTCTGGTGGACGAAAGGGCGGTGGGCAAAACTTCGATGACCTGCATCTCGGTGGACCATCCCGACCGCCTCTTCGTCCTCGGCAACGGCATCGTCACCCACAACACGACGCTGCTGAACTGCATGACGAGGTTCATCGACCTGGAGGAGAGCATAATCACCTGCGAAGATGCGGCGGAGCTCCAACTCCAGCAGCCGAATGTCCGCCGGTGGGAGACACGCCCGGCCAACCTGGAGGGAGCGGGCGAGGTGCCCATGTCCGCCCTGGTGAAGGCCTCGCTGCGGCACCGTCCCGAACGGATCATCATCGGCGAGGTCCGGGGTCCCGAGTGCTTCGACCTTCTCCAGGCCATGAACACGGGCCACGACGGCTCGGCGGGAACGGTGCACTCCAACTCCCCCCGCGAGGCCATATCCCGGCTTGAGAGCTTGGTGGCCATGGGCGGCTTCAACCTGCCGTCGGCCCAGGTCAGAGAACAGATCGTCAGTTCGGTGGACGTGATCGTGCAGGCCAGCCGCCTTCGGGACGGCAGCCGCAAGATCACGTACATCACCGAGGTGACGGGGATGGAGGGCGACAAGCCGCAGCTGCAGGACCTGATGAAACTGGAAACCCTGGGCGAGGGCGTGGACGGAAAGTTGGAGACCCGCCACGCCATGACAGGAATCCGTCCATCCTTTTTCGACAAGGCCCGCTACTACGGGCTGGAACGCGAACTGATGGAGATCGTTTCCTCGGCGCGCAAGTCGTCCGGCTGATCTCCGGCGCGGTGTGGCGGCGGCCCAGGTCGGGAGATACAATGGCCAGCGGAAAGGGGGGGAGGGCAGTAGGCATGCACATGGACGTTAACCTGGCCATCTCCTTCCTGCTGGGAGCGGCGATCCTCGCGGGGCTCGCCTCCTGGATCGTCCTGGAAAAGAGCCGCACCGCCGCGCTGCGGGATCGCCGCATGCTCTTCGTGGGAATCTCGGGACGCGGCGAGGTGGACACCTCGCAGATCCGTGCGGACATCCGGCGCAAGCAGATCAACTCCAAACTGCGCGCCCTTTCGGAAAAGCAGAGGTTCAGCCGCTCGCGCCTGGGCAGCGTGAAGTCGAAACTGGTCCAGGCGGGGGTCGACATGGGCATCGCCCGCTGGTGGCTCATCTGCATCACGCTCGGCTTGGTGGCCGCGATGGCCTGGAACACGTTTGGTTCCCGCCCCATCCTCACGCCCGCCGTGTTCCTCGTCTTCTGCTTCCTTCTCCCGCGCATGTGGCTGAACAGGCGCAGCGCCAAACGGCAGGCTGAGTTCACCAAGCACTTCGCCGCCGCCATCGACGTGATGGTCCGCGGCCTGCGGGCGGGCATGGCCCCGCAGGAAAGCATCCGCCTCATATCCACCGAGATACCCGACCCCGTGGGAAGCGAGTTTCGGACTGTGGTGGACCAGGTGATCGCGGGCGTGCCGCTGCCCCAGGCGCTGCACCGTGCCTACGAGCGGCTTCCCACCCGAGAGATGCAGTTCTTCGCCACGGTGATCTCCGTCCAGGAGCAGAACGGCGGCAACCTCGGTGAGATTCTAGGAAAGATATCCAAGGTCATCCGGGGCCGCGCGCAACTCAAGGAGAAGGCCAAGGCCCTGTCGGGGGAGGCCCGCATGTCCGCCATCATCATCGGTGCGCTGCCCTTCGTTGTTGCTTCCGTGCTGTTCTTCGCGAACCGTGAATACATTGCGCTGCTCTGGACGACGACGTTGGGGAACTACTTACTGGGCGGTGCGATGGTCATGATGTTCCTGGGGGTGTTCATCATGAAGAAGATGGGCGAGCTGGACGTTTGAGGGGGCCGGATCAATGGGGATGAAGGAAATCACGATCCTGCTCGGGGTGGCCAGTGTGCTCCTCCTGGTCCTGGCCGTCGCCCTGCCGCTGCTCAGCGGCGACAGCGGCGCGGGCCGGCTGAAGGCCATCAACATGCGTCGCGAGGATATGAAGCGCGACGCGACGTCGAAGACCAATACCCGAAGCTCCTTCCGAGAGGCCCTGAACCAGGAGAACTGGGCGCAGAAATGGGTGAAGAAGCTCAACCTCATGCGCTTCGTGGAACCGGTGAAGTTGCGGCAGAAGCTGTCGAAGGCAGGCTGGAGGTCACGCTCCAGCCTGGCGACCTACGTCATTTTCCATCTCATCCTGCCGCTCGGCTTCGGCGGCTACACCGCGTTCCTGGTCTATGGCGGCCCGCTGGCGACGACCTTCGAGGGCCCCATCCGCCACCTCCTGGTCCTCGGGGCGGCGGGCGTGGGATTCTTTATCCCCTCCATCCTGCTGCAGAACAGCATCCAGAAGCGCGACCAGAAACTGTCGCGGCAGTTTCCCGATGCGCTGGACCTCATGCTGGTCAGCGTGGAGGCAGGCCTTGCCCCCGACCTGGCCATGGTCAAGGTGACGGAGGAGATCGGCGACTCGATCCCCGAGGTATCCGAGGAACTGGCCACCACGGTCGCCGAACTGGCCTACCTCGGCGACCGTCAGATGGCGCTGGAAAACATGGCGACGCGGACGGGCAACTCGGACTTCAAGGCCCTTTCCACCGTCCTCGTGCAGGCGGAGAAGCAGGGATCGCCCGTGGCCGACGCGCTGCGGATCATCAGCGACGAGGCCCGGGAGAAGCGCGTCAACGCCATCGAGAAGCAGGCCGCAGGCCTCGGGCCGAAGATGACCGTGCCGATGATCCTGTTCATCCTGCCATGCATGTTCCTCATCCTCATCGGCCCGTCGGTCATCAAGGTGATGTCCCTGGACTGATGGGGCGCGTGGGGAAGGCGCTCCTCCCCCTCAGGGCAGGAGGCCAGATCTTCCAAGGATGGCCAGTACGCGCTCTCCCAGTTCGGCCAGGACGGCGGCGACGCGTTCGTCGGGGATCCAGCCCACCCACCACGCCCCCAGGGCCGCGAAGACGGACAGAAGACAGGCGGACACCGCGATGTCCAGGACCATCGCCAAGGCCCGAAACGGCGACGTGATCACCACCACGCCGAACCACAGCCGTCCCAGGATGCGAAGGGGCCACCACACCCCACCGTCGCAGCCCTGGCACACCGAGCGGCCTGCGGCGATTCCTTTCCCGAAGCACTGGCTGGGCTTTGTCCGCGGAGACGGCGGGGTGGCTGTTCGCCCTGGGTTCATCCGATGCGTCCGTACCCTGTTTCCAGGCGCAGCATGCCCGCCCTTGGGGGACCTTTCAACGCCGCAGGACCGATGCCCCCTGCCTGGGTCGGTGGTGGATTTCCCGCATGGACCACGAACTCGCCGCCGGACGGCACGCCGAAACTCGGCTGCCGTCCAGCGAGAAGATCATCGGACTCGGCGAACGGGCGTTCGTTCGGCACGCCAGACATGGGCCACGCCTTCGAATTCCGGGACGGCGACAGAACGGTACAGGTGTGCCAATCTGGCGGCTCGCCCTCGCTCGCCAGATCGAACGCCTTCCTGGTCCGCGTCAGGGAGTGCGAAGAGGGGTGGCGCGTACTCGACGACGCGGCGAGTGCGTCCCGCGCGCTGGAACTCGCCGCGCAGGCCTCCGCTCCCCAGCCCGCGCCTTGACGAGACCGTGTGGCCTCGGCTAACCAGGGATCGCATTTCACGGACAGGAACGGCATGCACACCCGGCTTCCACGCCCCTTCCTGCGGGACTCCGACAAGGCGCGGCTCTACCGAATCCTGTCCGCCAGGCTCCTGATCGGGGCGAGCGGACGCAGGGTGCCATCGGGCGGGACACGCGGCATTGGACCAGACCATGCTCTCCGCCGAGCGGCGCAGGGGGTCATCGCCGCCGCGCTGGAGACCGCCAAGGCGGACCAGGAAGAAAACCAATCTCAAATCGAGATGTTCACGCGGACGCTCGAAGCGATGAACGGAGATGCTGCATACCCCGGCGTTGGCGTGCTGATGAAGGCCGCCTTCGGCATCCTTTCCCCGTTCGAGGAATACGTGTTCGAGGGCGCGGACGGCGAGACGGACATCTCGGATGTTTCCGCCGCGCTCCTGTCCCTGGCAGCCGCCATGGACGACGGGCAGGGACGCCCGTGATGATCGCATGGCTGTCGGGGTTCCTGCGGTCGCGCGGGCGGGATTGGGTTGTGGTCGATGTGGGCGGGGTGGGCTACCGCGTGACCTGCCCCGCCCGCGCCGTCGGTCCGCGGGTGCTGGGGGACGCGCTGGAGCTGCATGTCCACACCGCCGTTTCCGAATCGGACATCGCGCTGTACGGATTCGGGGAGGAGGACGACCTGGCCGCGTTCCACGCGCTGACCGCCGTCCAGGGCGTGGGCAGCCGCACGGCGGTGTCCCTGCTCGACGGCATGCGCCCATCCGAACTCGTCCGCGCCGTGCGATCCGGGGACCGCGCCGCCGTCGCCCGCGCCAAGGGCGTGGGGCCGCGCACGGCGGCCAAGATCGTGGCCTTCCTGGAAGGCCACGCCTTTGTCCTGTCCTTCCCTCCCGATGCCATCCCGGGGCTTGCTGCGACAGCGGCAGAGGGAGATCCCGCCCTGGCCGACTTGGCTGCCGCCGCGCTGCGGGGGCTGGGTTACACACGGGCCGAGGCGGCGGAGATGGCCGCGCAGGCGGGTGCCGAAGTCCCGCCCGGTTCCGCCCCCGAAGACGTCGTCACGGCGGCTCTGCGGCGGACGGCGGCGCGATGACCGCGGAACACCGCCGCCTAGCCCTGTTCCCTTCCTGGGAGGGGGCGCTGACTTGGCTGCTGGAACGCCCTGAAGCCGACGTGTCCGGGGGCAGGGTCGAGGGGGAGCGGGGGTTCCGTCGGCTGACCATGGCCGAGCGCGGGATGATGGGTCCGACGCTGCGCCGTGTCCCGGGCGAAATGGAAGATGCCGCAGCGGCGCGGGCGGTCGCAGACCTGGCGCGTGCCGAGGCGTGGCGGGACTGGCGGGGTATCCCGTCGCCCTCGTCTGCCCCTCCGACTTCCTGGAGGCTCTGGCCGCGGCCCGCCCTGATGTGCCTGTAGAGTCGCTGCCCCCGGATAGCGCACCCGCCCCCCGCGCGGACGCGGCGGCGGCGTTCGCTCGGCGGCGCGTGGGGACGGCGGGTGCCAAGTCGGGCGGCTTGGTGATGGGCTACCTCCACCTGTCCGACGCACAGCGCCAAGCGCTGGAGGACGGCTGCCCTGACGACGGCACGCCGCCCACGGCACTCCTGGATGTCGCCGCATCGGGGAAGGTCCGTTCCCTGTCGGCGGACGGCGCGTCGGTGCTGACCGAGGAGGGGGTGGCCTCGCCCAAGGCGGCGGCGAAGGCCGAGGGGCGGCACTCCGCCCGCGTGGTGGCGTGGTCGTCCAGTCGGGGTTCGGACGGGGCGGCGTTGTACGTCGCGGTGATCGAGGCCCCTGCGGCCGCCGTGGCCGCGCTCAACGATTCCCGCCCTCCAGCCGAGTCCTTGGCGTGAGAATTTCAATCTTTTCAAATCTTGGATATCCGTTCACCGCGACGCGCTGATGGAGCGGATCGAGGACCGCTACGTCGTGTTCGGCGAGTGGATGGGGGCCGTGCACTCGATCTTCTACGACCACCTGCCCGACCTGTTCCTGGAGTTCGACGTGTGGGACCGCCGGCGGGGCGTGTTTCTGTCCACGCCCGCCCGCCGCACGCTGCTTGCGGCCCTGCCCGTGTCTTTCGATGAGGGGGGCGCGTGTCGCACCCCCACCACGCTTCGGTGGGCGCTCGCATGGCGCGGGCCATCCTGTGGGCGGCGGGAATGGACCGCAGCGTGCGCGAGGCCGTCTGCTCCATCATCGCCGCCCACCAGGTGCCGTTCAACGCCGCAGATCGGGCGGGGTGGCGGTTGGAGTTCTCCATTCTCCGCACCGCTCTGGTGGTGTCCCCTCGCTTCGTCGCCCTGCACGCCCGCGCCGACGCGCGGGGGCGGGTCTGCGCCGACATCGGGTCTATGCTCGCCTCGACGGACCTCTACCTGATGGAAGCCGACGAAATGGGCGTGGCTGACGGCGGAGACCTGTTCCCCAACGCGCACGCCCGCGTGCGCTGGTTCGCGTCGCCGGAATCCTTCCCCTGGAGGGCCGCTCCACCCGACCGCACCGACCCCTCCTTTCGCGTCACCGTCCCTGTCGGGCCTGCCCGGGTCGGGCAAGTCCACGCTGGCCCGCTCCCTGTCGGACGAGGGCGCTGGACCGATTCTGTCGCTCGACGCGATGCGCCGCAAGTTCGGCGTGGAACACGGCGACGACCAGGGAAGCCTGGTGCAGGCGGCACGGGAGCGGATTCGCGAACAGCTGCGCGCCCGCCGGCCCTTCGTGTGGGATTCGACCAACCTCACCGTCGACCAGCGGGGGAGGATCCTGTCCCTGGCCCACGCCTACGGCGCGCGCACCCGTATCGTTTCCGTCGAGCGCGGCATGGAGGAGACGCGGCGTGCCAACGCGGACCGCGAGGAGGCCGTCCCCGAGGCCGCTTGGGAGGCCATAGTCGCCCGCTGGACCCCCCCCACCCTGGCCGAGGCCCACGAGATGGTGATCCACGCCCCGCATCCCGCACCGCGTCCGGGACGCGGTGGCTGATTTACGGGGACGGCGCAGGCCCCGGCGAAGGCGCGTCCTCCTCCGTCACGGAGGCAGGAGGGCGCGGCGTGAACTTCCAGCCCACGGGAGGGAAATCGTGGGCCTTCATGTCCGCCCGCACATGCCTTGCCCATCCCCGCAGCGCCGCCGCGGACGAGGCAGGGGACAGGTCGTGTTCACGCCGAGGCATCGGCAGCCCCGCCCATCCGTCCATGCCCCGTCCGTTCCAGGTGTACAGGGTTGTCGAACCCCGGAACGCCCAGTCCCTGGGCCGGGGTCCGGGCCTCCAGTCCAGGCACCCTTCCAGGCGGGCGAAGACGATGTGCCGGTCGCCCCCCAGGGACTCGGACATGCCCGCCAGTTCGGTGATGGGGTCGGCCCCGGGGGAGGCGCGGAACGCCTCCAACCCCGGCTCCTTCCAGGTCGGCCAGCCCGGCAGGTTCTCGTCGGGAAGCGCGCGCAGGGGGAGGACGGTCCCTGGCCTGGGGTAGCTGTCGAACCAGTTCCTGGTCGTCCATTCGCTGAGCACCCAACCATCTGGGGTCCAGCACGGCACCCCGTGCGGGAAATCCTCCCACAACCGGCGCGCGGTGCGGGACAGGGAGACGATGCTATCCTCCAGGAACGCCTTCCGTCCCGCCTGCGCGGGGGGTATGCCGATTGTCTTGACGACGTTCACGGCGCACAAGGTGCCGTGCCACGCATCGTGGATCACGCCAACCCAGACGTGGCGATCCGACATGTCCACCCGCAGGGACCAGCCCCGCGCGGCCATCGCCACCGCCGTCTGCCATGGATCGAGCGCATCCCAGTCGCCCGGGTCGGGCAGCGGCGCGGCACGCGCGAGCGGCAAGGTCAGGGCCTCCAGGGCTGGGCGGGACGGGCGGGGAAGGGCTGCCCTGGGGCGTGGCCGCCGCCGCCGTGGGGGAACGCGCCGTCCTGGTGGGGCGGCCACGCCTGGTGCGGGAAGGGCAGGACGGGGACCATGGGACGCGGGGCGAAGCCGCCGTACGGCGCGGTGACGTGGCACTGCCCATCCGCCTGCCAACCACCGCCTCCCCAAATCGTGCCGGGCCGGGTGCCGGGCGGGCAGCCCCCGTTGCCCGCCCAGTTCGGCGAGAGCGGGTGACCCTGCAGCGCGGGACCCGGGTTGGGCACGGAGGGTGGCACCCAGCTCCAGCCGTCCCACCACCACCCCTGGGGGGACACGGTGATCGGCGCGTCGGACCACACGCCCGCTCCCCCGCCCGCCCATGTCTGCTCGAAGGACATCTGCGCGCCGTCCGACCTGGATGACAGGGAAAGGAGGACAGCGGCGACCAAGTACAGCCTGGGGTTCATCGTCCGCTCCTGTTCGCCTCAGGCGGACCCGTCACGATGGACGGAGGCCCGAGCGGCGTGGGATGGGGGAGGTTTGGTATGGTGACGGGCCGGGGCGGCGGCTCTGCCGCCCGGCGGCCCCGGTCGGAATCGCCCGCGCCACCGCCGGGCAACAAGAAGGCCCCCGGGGTAGGGCGGAAGCCGCCCCCGGAGCGGCGCGGGCAGCCCTCGGACGACCAGGGCGAAGGGCACGGTTCGGGTGTGCGGACATCTGGATCCAACCGCCTGGGGGGAGGTACCATGCCGTATGCCTGGGGTTCGACGACGCGCCCCGAATCCCAGGAGGCTATCTGGGCAGACGCGGGGCAGGACAGGACCAGGGCGGCCAGAAAAACGCCAACCGCCGCCGCCCGTCCCGCCTCCTCGCGCCGCATCGCATCCTCCCGCCCGGTCGCCGCCCCGACTCTACTGTTCCATGTAGGACCGCAACTTGCGCGCGCGCCGCGGGTGCTTGAGCTTCTTGAGGGCCTTGGCCTCGATCTGGCGGATTCGTTCGCGGGTCACCTTGAACTGGTGTCCCACCTCCTCCAGCGTGTGGTCCACCCCGTCGCCCGGGTCTGGACTCAGGTTTCCCTTGAGCCCGAAGCGCATGCGCAGCACAGCCTCCTCGCGCGGGCTGAGGTGGGACAAGGCGGTCGCCACGTCGCGTCGCAGCGAGGAGACCATGGCGGAGTCGAGGGGATCGGGCGAGTTCCTGTCCTCGATCAGGTCCGCGAGCTTGCCCTCCTCGTCCTCGCCCATGGGGCTTTCCAGGCTCATCGGCTCCTTCGCCAACTTCATCGCCTTCTGGACCTTCTCCAGCGGGATACCCAGGCGCTGGGCGAGCTCCTCGGGGTGCGGCTCGCGTCCCAGTTCGTTGAGCATCTGCCGGCTGGTCTTCACCATCTTGTTGAAGGTCTCGATCATGTGCACGGGGATGCGTATCGTGCGGGCCTGGTCCACGATGCTCCGCGTGATGGCCTGGCGGATCCACCACGTCGCGTAGGTGGAGAACTTGAACCCCCGGCGGTACTCGAACTTGTCCACCGCCTTCATCAGGCCGATGTTGCCCTCCTGGATCAGGTCCAGAAACTGCAAGCCACGGTTGGTGTAGTTCTTCGCGATGGAGACGACCAGGCGCAGGTTGGCCTTGATCATCTCGTCCTTGGCACGGCGCATCTCCCGTTCGCCGCGCGAGAGCTCGGCACAGACCCGCTTCAGCGCGTCAAAGGGAAGACCAGACGATTCGCAAAGCTCCTTGCCAGCACGCCGCAAGGAGGGGAGCAGCGGGTCATCCGCCAACCGCTTCCAGGAGTTGTACACCTTGCGGTCCTTGCGCCTCGTGGGTGGGGGCCAGTCGCCCTCGGTCCACCCAGGCAGCGCAGCCAAAAGTTGTTCGCGGGGCACGCCCGCCCCCTCGGCGAGGCGCAGGAGCTCGCCCTCGCGGCGCATCACCGCCCTGCCAGTATCCTGGACTTCCGCCAGTAGGCTGGACAGGAAAGCCGGGGCGAGGCGCAGCCCAGCCAGCGCCGCCGCGAGTGCGGTGCGGTCGCCCGCCGCCCTCGCGGCGGCGATGTCTCCCACCCCCCTCAGCACCGACGGCATCACGATCTCCGCGACGCGCTCTGTCGAGGGGTGTTCGATGGCAGCGGCCTCCGCGCCGTCGGCGGGCGAGGACAGGGTGCGGGCGTACATGGCCTCCAGATCGAATACCGTCGCCGCCCCTTCTCCTGCCGCTCCGGCTGCGGAGAGCCACGCCTCCAGACGGTCAAGAAGGGGCGGGTAGTCAGCCAGGGCGGCAACCATGCGCTCACGACCCGCCTCTATGCGCCGCGCCACCTCCACCTCGCCCTGGCGCGTGAGCAGCTTCGTTACACCCATCTCCCGAAGGTAGTTGCGCACAAGGTCATCCGAACGCCCCGCATCGACCGCGACGGCGGCGGGCGATGCGGGAACTGGGCTGTCCTCACGATCTGGACCATCGGGAACCTCCTCTTCACCGATTTCTCCGTCTTCCACGACGTGGAAATCGATTTCGGCCATGATGGACAGGGCCTCGTCATACCGCTCTCCCAGAGCCTCGGGAGTGAGTACACGATCCACCTCGTCAGGGGTCACCCACCCGCGGGTGCGAGCCTTGGCAGCCAGTCTGTCAAACGCGGGAACGCCGAACGCCTCGTGGGCCTCCGATCCAGTATCTTCACTCATGGTGTTCATCAGCTCCGGGACGCGGACAGACAGATAAAGGCGCCCCCAAGCCAGGTCAAGGAAACGGTTTCCTGTTGATTCCTGATCTGTTCACTGCAAGTTCAGCCAGCGCCCTGTCGGCGGCCTCCCGCATGTTCCCACTGTAGGCCGCCCAGGAACCCCTGGACAGGACGCAGTGCCCCCAGGGATAGGCTGGTACGATGGCAATCCCTGAGGAGGGAGCATCGTCAGACCGTGAGGGTCGAATACTGTCCCCCGTCACCGCAGACGAGGCGGGTGCGGCGAGTGTGTCCGCAAATCCCCACCCAGCCAGGGGGATCGTGCGATGCACGACCGATCCGCCGTAGCCGACAAGGAGGCGGCGGGGGAATGGGGGGGAGTTGGAATGGGTGAGCAGTCCGACGAATTCTCCAGCACCGTTGGCCACTGGGGCACCCGATGAGCCGATGTCGGGACCGCCCGGCGAAGCGAAGCGAACGAACACCGCGCCATCCCCCGCTGGACGAGCGGCGGTGTTCATCGGCAACACCGCGCCAGACGGATCCCATGTCCCGTCTGGTTCCAGGACGGTGACATCGCCCAGAAGCGCACCGCCCGAACCCGGCACGGCCTCCATCCTGCCCGCGCGCACGCCCACGAGGGTGCCAAGCCGTTGCCCGTCGGGAGCCACCGCCTCCACGCGTCCCCCTGGTCCGACCAAGTGGGAAGCGGTGAGAAGGATGCTCCCACCGTCCGCTCCACGCAGCGCGAATCCCGTCCCGAAGTGGTGTCCGCCCCATCCCAGGCGGAATGTGGCCCGAACAGCCGCCGCCTCGGCATCATTGCGGGGCTGGCCACCGAAGCACCCATGCAGGCCCGTAGGCATGAGGGACGGACGCGTCCCGCCACCCAGGAATAGGGAAGCCCCGAGGAGAAGGACGAGAAGGAAAACCAGGAGGGACACACGGACCCGCAGGCGTGCAGCCGCCCCGCTCATCGCACCACCGCGCCAGAATGCACGACACAGGCACCGCCGCCAATGGTGGGGATCCTGAAGTGGGACAGGGCTGTCCGTCGCATGGTGTTCTCCAGACCGAAAAGTTCCAGGAGACTGGGAGGGATCGGACTGGCCCATACACGCGAACGCTGCGGCATGAGGAAATCGCGCAGATCCGAACCTCCTGGAGGCAATGCCCGCACCCGCACCTTTCCCGAAGAGACATCGACCGCAGCCCGCACGAGGACGGCTCGAACGCGGTCGTACCCATCGAGCAGGGGAGCGCCCGAAGCCCCTGCATATGGCCCTGATGGTGATGCGGAGGCTCCCGAAACCCACCGCTGCTGGCCGAGTGACAATCCCCCAATGCCTCGTACCTCGGCCCCGTCGAGGGGGACGGTTCGGAAGTCGAGCGCAGCGACATCCGTTTCCGCGTCTGCCGCCTCCACCGCGCAACGTCCGAGGATGCGGTTCCAGGAGGAGGAGATCAAAACCCAGTCCGCCCCGCAGACCACATGCGCGGCGGTGACCACCCGGTTGAGTCCTAGCGCGGTTCCGGCCGCGCTGCGGGACAGCAGAAACCCCGTGGCCCGCGCGATCTCGCCTATCCCATCGCGGAACGCCACGACGCGCACGACGGAGTTGGTGACGGACGTGGGCAGGAACGGATTCCACGGCTCGGCCGCAGCGAAACACCCTGGGGCGGCAAGGGCAGAGCCGGGAACGACCGCCCCGACAAGGGCATTCAGCAATCCCCGACGGTGCAAGGCTTTCATGTGTTCCCTCATACAATCCATCGTGGTGCGATCAGCCTTCGTCCACGAAGACAAAGCGGGTCTGCGGATGGGAGATACTCTTCTTTGCCAACCAATAGACCTGCACCCAGCATACAGCAACCAACTGGGTGCAGGTTCGGAAACGGGCGATGTCATGATGGACTCCCTGCTTGAAAAAGAATTTATTCGCAACACTGCCAACTGCCAGTTGGCGGCAGGGCTGAACAGAGGAAGAGCGGGACTTCGGCACTTGACGGCGCTAGACCTGGCGGGGGACAACAGCCGCCTCGACGAACGGCACCAGGAGTCCGAAGATGCGCTTGCGCGCCCTCAAGATGCTAATGGTGGCCGCCGCCTTCGCCGCATTTGCAGAGTTGTCCCCATCCCCTGCGGTAGCCCAGTCTCCCGTACCTGACCGACGGGCGGCGGAACTCCTGGACCTGATGGGGATACCCCCTGCGCCAGGACGAGCCACTGCAATCCCTTCGGTGGGCAGGCCTCGCCCGCCGCCGCGTGCTGCTCCTCCCCCACCCGATCCGGCCTCCGAAATGGCGGCGCTGGCGGCTATGCGGGCTCGGCAATCCGCCTGTTTTACGGGTGGTTTGGGGGAGACGGAGTGGGCTTCCCGCGCGGCGGCGGCGGCTGTGCAAGTCGTCACGGTGACCCCACAGGGTGTGTCCGTCGGTTCGGGTGCGGTAATACGGAACTCGGCGGCACTCACAGGCGGGACCAACGCCGTGGTGACCGCCCTGCATCTGGTGGAGGGCGCGCTGTCCGGAGGTCCGGGCATGGCGGTCGGGCTGATAACGACCAACGGGGAACCCGTGGGGTGGGCGGAGGTGGTCGCAAAAGGGCATGCCGGACGCGGCGAGGACAGGTCGCGTGCGGCGGGAAGCTACTCCCCCAGGGGGGACGTGGTCGTCCTCCGCGTGCGCGGGTTCCAGTCCCCGGCGGCCGAGCAGGTGTTCCGCGCCATCGAGGGGGTGGACGTGGCGGGATCGCTCAGCACGACGGTGATGGTGGGGGAGGTTTCCGTACCCGCGGGAATCAACCCGGGAGCTTCGGGGTCTGCTGCCCTGGACGCGGACGGCAACATATACGGGGTGGTGGTCCGCCGCATGGCCGACGAGCCGAGGGTGGGAAACTGGGCGGTTCGCGGTCTCCGCATCAGCAGTCCTGACCCCATGCGCAACCCAGAACACGACGGGAGCCGGCCCACGCGAACCGCCGTCCTGCCGCAATCCAGCACGGCCTACGTAGAACCCCTGCTGCATCCCGAGGTTCTCGCTGCGCTGGGCGGGGCGGCGACGGACATCAGAGTGCGGCGGCTGGGCGAGCCGCCCATCGAGACGACCATCCACGGCTTCCCGGGCAGCGTCTGCGTCACCTTCCGCGCGCTCTTCGCCCCGGCCAGGTGACGTGGCCCGCGTTCAGGAGAACAGCCCGGCGGGCGGGAGGCCGGAGCCGCCGCCCGCGTACCACCTCCACACACGCAGGTCGAAGTCTGCGGGGTCCAGCCCAAACCTGTCGGCGTGGGCCAGGACGGACTTCTCCAGGGCGGGGTAGAGCCGGGGGGGCACCGCGTTCCCCGGGGGGTGCCAGGCGTGTTCGTGTCGCGCAGGAACTTGAGCATGTGCGTGTCCACCACGGCGTGACGGGCATCCGCCTGGGAGTGGACGAGGAAAAACCTCGCGGTTTTCGGCCCGATCCCCGGCAGGCGCTCCAGCGCCCCCACCCCGTCCGTCCGCAAGAACCCCCTTGGGGCGGGCGAGGGCGGCGCGCCAGCAGCGTCCTAGCAGGCCATGCTTCCCCGGGGCGACGCGGCGCAGATGCGCCGCCATTCCCCCCCTGCCTCGGCGAAGGCCAGACGCTCCAGCGGCGTTCCTGCGTGGGGGATGCCCTCCAGCAGGCGGGCAGCCTTGTCGGTGATGACCGTGGATTTCTTCCCCGCAACGGCGGTGCAGAACAGGAAAAACGCCTCCAGCGCAGCGTCGTTGCGTTCGCGGTCGGTGACGTGGAATGGATCGACGAGGAAGGGGCGGGCAGAGGAGGCGGACATGCAAACCCCATATGCGGAACCCGCCTGGTTGGCAAGCCGCGCGGAAGGTCGCACTCCTTCTCAAGCGCGGGGGCACAGAACCAGAACGATCAACGCCATTCCAGCCAAGGATTTGCGTTCTTTCGCCTCTCAGGCGGTGGCGTGGGTTGACAGGGCTACGCCGCGCGTGGGATGTCCCTGGAACGCAACACTCGGAAAGGAGGCGGGCGAACATGTTCGGACGGAGTCGCAAGGCCGTCGTTCCCGCTGCGGAGCCGCAATTGCGGGAGGCCGCCCAACGTCCGCGCACCGTCCTTTCGGGCGGTGCGGAGATGTGCGAGGCCACGCTCGTGGTCCCCGAGGAGGACGTGGAGGTCAACGGCAGATGGACGGGCCAGGGGGCGCGGATCGTCTGCGACACCCTTTACGTGCAGACAGGGGCCGTGGTCGAAGGCACCGTCGTGGCTCGGCGGGTGCGCGTGGCGGGGCGCTTCCATGGCGAGGTGACGGCGATGGTCGTGGCACTCGCCGAGGGCGCGTCCCTGGATGGCAAGGTCTCCTGCCGCTCTCTGCAGGTTCATTCCAAGGCGCGGCTGCGCGCGGCCGTCGCCTGCCAGGAGAACGAGATCGTGGGCGAGTTCCTGTCCGACAACGAACCTTTGAAACTGGCTGGTTCGCCCGCCTTTCCCAGTTTGGCTACCGCTGCAGGCGGCTGAGCGCAGACCCCCTTTTCGCGCCACCCATCCCCGCGCATCCTGCTCGGTATGCCTTCAACGAAAACAAATGGTCGCGCGTCGGCCCTCCGCGAAGGGCTGAAGCTCCTGCGGGGGCGGCGTGACGCGCTGCAATTCCGGATCCGCACGAAATCCGAGGGCCTCCAGTTCCTGAACGAGGATCCCGAAGCGGAGACGCGCCGCGCCCTCGACGCGGTCGCCGCCGCCCTTGTGCGCGCTCGTCGCACGGTGTCAGAGGCCCGAGAAGGGGTGGCGGCGGCTGGCCTGCCAAGCAAGCCAGCCGCATGGATGGCCCTGCGCCGCGCGCGCGACGCGGAGGCCGCGCTGTCCGCGCGGAGGGTGGAGGACGAAGCCGAGGCAAGGCGCAGGGCCATCCTCGCCGTGTCCGAGGCCCGCGAGGAAAACGCCCGTCGCCGCCTGCGCGCCCTCGGCCGCCTCCCCTATGCGCTGGCAGAGACCGAGGCGGCCATCGAAGACGCGGAGGCGGGCGACCCCGCCGTG
>BBPE01002005.1_pt1 | contig 29982 bp, 19 predicted proteins | sample 1344301 | NCBI WGS metagenome assembly BBPE01 (sample SAMD00019089, study PRJDB2971) | groundwater metagenome | isolation source: The Cedars highly-alkaline
AGTCGAGCCTGAACGAGATGCCGCCTGTGGGGGGTGCGGTCCGTCAGCGGGCACGACAGACGCGTTCCATGCCCACCGATAGACATCGATAGGCCTAGGCCGAATTCTTTTTGTTTTTCAGCTGGTTATACCGTATTCTAGCGTAGTTTCGGATACCCTTGGATGGGCAAAAATTATTCCCACTCGATTGTTCAATCCGCCCATAAGTCCTTGAAAAGTAAGCAGTAAGTGCACGTGTTGACGGTCATTTTCCGACTGCGCGGCCGTCAAAATGCTACGCTTTTGATTTCATTGGTAAATCACTCATAAAATTTTTTTTGTGGTTTCGGTATCTATCGGCTTGATTTGCCGTCGGGTTGCAATTTGGAGCATCCGTCCGAGCGCTCAAACGGCGCTCGAAAAGTACCGTCACCTCGCATTGGGTATCAGATCTGAGCCGCCAACGCGAGGCCAACATCTCTGCCTCAGCACCTACTAAGAGCATCTCCGCTTGCTGCATCGAACGGGCCGAGATCGAACATCGCCCTGGCTAGAATTGCCGTGGCGCAAGCTTGGTACGGTTCGACACCTCCCACCATCAACGAGTGAGAGCCTATCCGTTCCGCATCAGATGATCGAAAGTATCACCCTCTTCTTCTTCCTCCTGAAAGCGGGGGCCATCTGCCTCAAATTGCAGCACGGTTATTTCCTGGTCATACCTGTCCGAGCGAAAGCACATTTCATGGACAGGTTCATCAAACCAGACGTCCGCTTGTTGCGTGATACCAATCAGCGCACTGTCTGAGTAGTCGCGCCTTGCCGCGAAAGCTTGCGAGGGCAACTCATAGACTGCGCTCTTGGTCCTGATGAATCTCCCCGAATTCAGCGCGGGCCGACTTGATTTGGCCCAGTGGGCAAAGCCTTCGTTCGAGACCACCATCATCGCCCGTGTTTCAGTGTATTCAAGCCAGCGAAGAATCGCCGCCGTTAAAGACACGCCGTAACGCGTGGCAAGGCGGCTGAGCTTGTCAAAGTCCACCCGTTCTTTAGCTGGCTGCTGTCGGCGAAAATCGTGCAGCGGCATCAGCAGAGCTGCGGTGAACTCGTCGGCCTCCTGCTCGATACCTGCTCCGCCGCGGCGATCCACTGAGTTCTCGTCACAGTAAATGCCACCCTCCAAGCCTTCGTCCTGCTCGATCAGCTGACGGTGCAGCAGGTAGTGGGCGAACTCGTGTCCCACCGTGAACGAACGCCGTCCGTCCGACTGGCCGGCATGGTACATGATTGCCCATTGGCACGGGCGCGCCTCCCCATAGACCAACGCGCCGACGCAGCCCGGGATGTTGCGCTCTACAACCTCGTGGATGGGACTGTTGGGCGCGATCTGACGAGAGTACTCCAGCGCGAGGCTGATCACATCGACAGGCGCGCGATCAAATCGATCCGATCCAAGAACCAGGTCGAGCATCTGCGTGATGCGCGCGGCCTCCTTCAGCGGCCAGAGTCGGCTCGGCTCGCTCATTTGCGGGTCTTCGTGTCCAGGATGCGGGCCATCTCGCGAATCTGTCGGCGGGTTTCCTCCGGAAGGCCGCTGTATTGCCGAAAGAAGGCCGTGTCCTCCGCCTCGCTGAGGGTCTGCGTGTCAGCGCCGATCAGATAGTCGACGGTCACACCCAAGGCACCTGCAATCGCCGACAGCTTCTCGGCAGACGGCCTAGGCGGATTCTTGTTCTCAAGCTCCCAGATATAGCTCTTCGACGAGCCGGTATCTTGCGCAAGCTGATCAAGCGTTAGACCTTTCTCCGTTCGTAACTCTCTGATCCGATGACCAAATTTCATCATCAATCCTTCCGATCGGTCCGCCCACCCCCGGGGTTCGGAGTAGCTATATTGTATGTCCCTTGACAGACGCATTCAAGCTTCCCATTTTGTTCGGAGTAGACGTATCGCAACTTATATCATCCCGAACATCGCACGGGCGGTGGCGAGATGCACAGATGCAGCCACCCCGCCGTGGAGATCGATGTGAACATCCAGCTTGCGCCGACCGGCCTCAATCCCTTCGACGATCCTATCGACCGCATCCTCGCCGAGATCGCGCTCAGCGTTCAGCTGCCGCCCTCGCTGCATGACAAGGCGAAGTCGCGCTACGAGGCAGTGCGGCGCCATCTCGAGACCACGACCGCCTTCTTCGACCAGATCGAGCACTTCTACCCGCAGGGCTCCATGGCGATCGACGCCACGATCTCGACGCGCGGCACCGACGACGAATACGATCTCGACATCGTCTCGCAGCTCGGCGGCCGCTTCCGTGGCATGACTCCTCTCGAAATCCTGACCGAGCTCGAAGCCGCCCTCGCCGACTATCCGGTCCAGCGGGTGGTACGGCAGACGCGCTGCGTCACCCTGTTCTACGCCGACAAGATGCATCTCGACGTCACGCCGTCGCTGCGCGTCTACAGCACGCTCGATCGCGAAAGCCTGATCACTCACGCGAAGGGTCCGCACCGGTCGGCCAACGACCGGTTCGTCGACATGAACGCCTATGGCTTCGCGCAGTGGTATGCGAGCAGGACACCAGTCGAATTGCGCATGGCGAAGGAATTCCACCGGCGGTGGCTCGACCATGCCGGTCTTGCCGCTCGCGCCGACGCCGATGTGGACGATGTTCCGGATCAGTGTGACTTCATCGTCAAGAACACCGCGACGCTCGCCCTCCAACTACTCAAGCGCTTCCGCAACATTCGCTACGCCAGCTACACCGGCCGCATCCCGCCGTCGGTGATGCTCTCCTACTACGCCGGACTCGCCGCCCAGCCGAATATGTCGCTCAGCGCCATGCTCGTTCGCCTTGCGAGCTGGATCATCAGCGACATCGAACAGGCTTCTCTCTACAGGCGGCTTCTGCATGTCGCCAATCCGATCTGCGAGACCGATGTCTTCACGGACCGCTGGCCTGAATCCATCGCTCAGCAGGACGAGTTCGCCGGGCATCTTCGCGAGCTCATCCGTTCGCTCGAGGCGATGCGCAAGGGGGAGATGTTCCCCGACACGATGATGGACACGCTGCGCGGGAACTTCGGGGACCGCGTCGTGACCCGGGTCGCCGACCAGATCGCCACTGAGCTCGGCGGCGGCATCCAGCAGTCCCGTCAGCTCTACACGCGGCGCGGCGGCCTCCTCTTGCCCTCTGCCGCTGCCGTCGCGGCCCCGATCGTCAATCCAGCGGTTTCGGTGGCACGGCCTCACACGTTCTTCGGGCGCAAGATTTGATGACGGCGGCGATTCTCTCCATCGACGAGCAGGTTGCCGCGATGAGGGCGGCCTGGCCGCAGTTCGCGGCCCGCCGGATCGATCGCCGAGCGCAGTCGGCGCGATGGGTGGGGAGCGTTCGACCGCAATATGCGAGCTACTCGCTGGAGATCCGCTATGAGGTCGGTTCGTTCCCCGAGGTGCGGGTGCTCTCACCCGAACTCGTTCGGTTGCCCGGCAATTCCGAGGGCCAGCTGCCCCATGTCTACCCGCCGGCCGAGGATCCGACCCTTTGCCTTTTCGACCCCCGTGAAAGGGAATGGACAGCGGAGATGACAATCGCGACCATAACCGTCCCTTGGGCGCTCGACTGGCTCGCTTGCTACGAACTTTGGGTGATGACCGGGCGCTGGACCGGCGGCGGGCGCCATGCAGGACAGAACTTCGGCGAGGCAAGGGAAATAATACGATGAACTATGTTCCGCCGCGGCGATCGGACGGCACCATCCAGCACGCGCGCCTGAGGCAGCCATGGCCGCAGGGCCGTCCGTTCCGTATCCTGTCGATCGACGGCGGCGGAATTCGTGGCGTCTTTCCTGCAGCCGTCCTTGCCGAACTCGAAAGTCGCTTCCTGGGCGGCGCCTCCATCGTCAATCACTTCGACATGATCGCGGGCACGTCAACGGGTGGTATCATCGCGCTCGCCCTTGCCCATGGGATGACGGCTCGACAGGCATTGAACATCTATCTCGAGCGCGGTGACCGCATCTTTCCGCCGGCGGCTGGCCTCGGCAGGGTGTCGAGGGCGCTGCGCTGGCTATTCAAGCCGAAGCACGACCAAGCCGCCCTCAAGGATGAGCTGCTGCGTATATTTGGCGAAAAGGTGCTCGACGATGCCCTTACCCGGCTGGTGATCCCCAGCTTCGAAGGGCGCCATGGCGAGCCGTTCCTTTACAAGACGCCACATCATCCGGACTACCAGAAGGACCGCCACAAGAAGTTCGCGCATGTGGCGTTACACACAACGGCAGCCCCGTCCTATTACCCCGGTGTAGAGGACGACGGTTACGTCATGATCGATGGCGGCATTTGGGCCAACAATCCGATCATGAACGCCCTCGTCGACGCGCTCGCCTGTTTCGACATTGCGCGCGAGGACGTGCGTATCCTGAGCCTTGGCACCGGTGAGTCCACCTTCACTGTCGACGAGCGGGTGCGCAACGGCGGCATCAAGGATTGGGCCTTTCTGCGCTCCTTCAATGCGGCCGCCCGCGCGCAATCCCGCAATTGCCTCGGCCAAGCTTATCTGCTGGTCGGCAAGAACAACGTCACACGGATTGATGTACCGGAAAGCGACGCGCCGATCGCCTTGGATGACGTGCAGCGCTCGGTCCGGGAACTGCCGATGGTCGCGCGCAGTCTCGTCGAAGGCGCCGGGCATCACATCCAGCGGGTGTTTTTCGACGGCGCAGTCGATAAATTCATCCGCTGCCCGATGATGTAGACGTCTGCTCGAGCACTAGTCCCTACTTGGCCGTAAGCAGACGACAGGCGAGCTCTCGCTCGCCCCAGCGCGTCGAAAAAGTGTCGGAGACCTCGAACCAGCTTCCGTCATTACCCATGCCATGATTGGCACCCATGCACGAGCACTGGCATTCGTGCCCGTGTGCTTCCTGGCACGCACGCGCGCAGACTTCCTGCTCACGATAGGGCTGGATGATATAGACTTTGCCATAACGCCGCAGCGCCCGATCAACAAAGTTGTTGAACCAGGACTTCGGCAGCTCCCAATAGGCGTGATCGCCGCCGATCCACTCCGGTACCGTTCGCCGGCCATCCTGTAGCCATTGCCGATTGTCGTCAGCGAACGGCAATCGCACTCGAAGCTTCTCACCACGCCCAGTCCGGCGCAGCACGACCGGCGTTGCCTTTTGCTTCCAGACGTAATTGAGGGTGAGCCGCTCCATGGACACCTTCTTCAGAAAAATAGCCTAGTCGACCAATGGCCTCGCATTTTGAGGTCGAACAATCGTCACCAGTGTCCGCGCCCGCGTCAAACCCACTCGCAGTAACCGGCGGCTGCGCTCAAATGGGGGTTGCTCAGTCCGTTCGTCAAAGAACCCCGACTTGAAGGCACCTTCCACAAGCACCACGCCATCGAACTCCTTGCCTTTAGCCTTGTGCATATTCATAAGAACGCAGCCGCTCTGTGAATCGCGCTCGGCCGCGATGAGTCGCTCCTGTTCAAGGATGCGCTTCACGAGGTCACTCGCACCATCGTAACTGCCTGATGCAAGCCAGCGCTCACTAAGGCCCGATGCTAGGGCGTCCGTCGCCCTGAAGAGGCGGACGAGCCGCACTTCGCGGAATAGTTCGCTGAGCGCAGGTATGTCCTGAAGCAGGCGACGCGCCGCCTTCCAGTCCGCCACCGGTTCGCCGATCAACGCGACACCGGCTGCATGAGCAGTGACCAATGCCTTCGCGGCTTTGATCCGCGGTTCCTCACCCTTCGCCACCTTCGCCGCAGCCTCGTCATATTTGCGAGCGTTCTCGGCTGCCGTGTTGGTTTGCTCTTCCGCGTTCTTCAGTCTGTAGAAGCTGGCGATCGCCAGAAGCGTCCGCGCCAAGCGCTCTGCGGCCAGCCCTGTCGGCCACTCCAGAATCGATGCGACCACGATTGCCGCCGCAGCTGATAGCTCTGCATCCCACACGACGTCATGCTCAATTACGGAGAGCGGCTGATTGTTGTAGGTGTGAGGTTCCGAAAGGATCACTGAAAGGTCGGAGATCAGCGAGTTGCTCCGCGACAGCACCGCGACACTCGGCTTCTCGACACCTTTTCTTCGCAACGCGCTGAAAGTCCAGATCACCGCCGCATGAACCGTCGCGGGGAACGCGTTCCCCCAATAGCTCACCTGCTTAACGTCAGGTGTCACCGGCAGCGGACTTTGATTACGCAACACTGCATCGGCAAACCGGAGAATGCCGGCGTTCGGACTCCTGTGGTTTTCGCCACCGAGATCGAATTCGGCAATCGCGAGAGCCTCGCGTAGAATGTCTAGCCGACGAGGATCGATGTCGTCCCGATAATCAAAGATCCGCTGCTCCGGATCCGCCAGACAGAACACGTCGGTTACTTGAGCGAGCGCCCGCACGATCCGCCACTGATTGTCGTCGGTGTCCTGGAACTCATCGACGATGATCATTGGGAACCGATCAGCGACCAGCCCGCGCAGCGCCGCACATCTTTCGAGCAGATCGGCCGTGCCCGCCGCAAAAAGGTCAAAGCAACAAAGCCCCATTTCTGCTGCCTGACGCTGGCGCTCGACGCTCCAGTCCCCGTGGAACGCAGACTTCTGAAGCCGCTCCTCGCCAGGATAAAGAAAACGCACCGGCCGCCCATGCAACAGCCGCCCATGTGCTTCCAGCATCTCCATGCAGAACGCGTGGTAGGTCTGGACCACGACGGCTCGGCGTTGGCTCGGCGTCAGGATTTCTTTGCAGCGTAGGAGGACCTGCCGGATCGCCGCACGAGAGAAGCTCAGGAACAGAACTTCCTGACCGGGCTTAAGAGCCGCGAAGCGACTTTGTGCCTTGAATAGCGCGATCGTCGTCTTGCCTGAGCCCGGTCCACCGAGCACCAGCAGGTGCCCGGCCTGCGCGATGATCGCCTTTCGCTTGTCGCACAGCTCCAGCTTCATCCCAGCTAGTCCTCGAAATCGCCAGGCACAGGTGCGGCAATGTCATCGGGCACGGCGCTGAGGGTCTTATGAATCGCCTCCAGGATCTCGCGGATCGTCGCGGGCAGTTCCGCCGCGGTCTGGCACTGCGCGATCAGCATCGCTGCATAACCATAAGCCTCGCCCTTGCGGGCCTTAAGCACTTTGGTCGCCAGTGCCGCTGCGTCGGCATCGCCGGCCGCCGGATCATAGGTCCCGACAGCGGGATAATCGGACCGATCCTTCACCTCGTTGAGAAAGCGCCGCACGACCGCGATCGGCATCTGCTTGATAAGGACGTTCTCGATACCCTTCTCGGGCGACTCCCAGACCTGAGTGTAGCTCTTCAGCTTTTCGAGAGAATCTTGACCAAATGCGGCGTTCGGCTTGTCGTAAAACCCGAAGGCTAGCTTGCCGAGTGCAGAGAAAATTGGGCCATGACGCGGCACTGCATTGTCCGCGCCGGCGTCAAAGACGCTGACGCCGGCAAGATCGAAATGCATGTAAGTGTCCGCAGGCAGCGAGGCCTCCATTATCGAAGATGCGACCGGAAACAGCGACGCCTCGGTCGAGCCCTCGACCACCAGTACCGCCCGGCTTAGGATCGCTTCGGCGAACTGGCGCCGTTCCGTCCGGTAGGTCTTTGGCTTAACCGCCTGAGCGTCGATTGGCTGGCCCGTCAGCGCCCCACCCTCGTCGCGGCTAAGGATGACGATCTGCGATGGATCGAATTGCTCAATCACATAGGGCGAATGCGACGTGACGATGGATTGCCCCATCTCAGCCAGCACGAAGCGTGTGACGCGGCGCTGCGTATGCGGTGGCAGCGCAATCTCCGGCTCCTCCATCGCGAAGATCACAGACTGCTTGTCCTTCAGTTCAGCGATAAAGGTCAGCAGCGCAAAGACCAATAGATTGATCGAGCCGGTGCCAAGCCGGCCGAACGGCACGAGATGCTGCCCCGGCTGTGCTGCGATGAACAGGCGCACGACCTCGCGCAGATGCTCGCGCGTCAGATCCGACGCAAAGAACGCTGTCGAGTTATCGCCTGGCGCGAGATTGACGAAGCGACCCATGCGCGATCGCACTTCGGCGCGAATTTGCTTTAACTGCTCGATCTCACCGATCGCGGGGTCGAGCGCTTGCAGCCGCCCCAGAGTGTCTTGCCACATCTCGACTGCGCCAGCCCCGCCGAGCTTTAGGACCGAGTCGAGTAACGAACCCCGCTGCAGGCTCAGCGCTCGTGACCCTGTACGGAGGGTCCGCAAAAATACAAAACCGCAAAGCCGCTTATGAGCGCGCGTGAAAGGAACGCGGCCCTGGCCCAGTTTTATCTCGGTCTCCTCGTCGAGAGCATCCAGTTCCTTGGTCGGATGGTCGAAGAAGGTGTTCCCGACGAAATCATCTTCGTCCCGGTCGTAGCGGCCCACGAACAGCAAAGGCAAAGCCCAGACCGCGCCGGGCGCGTCGGCTTGGTCGAGCCCATTCTCCGACTCGTCGATGAAAGTGCCGGCCTGATCGTCCCACCGGCGCAGATGACCGCCGAACCGGCGGGTTGCCTCTTCGGAGAGATCAACAAGAATAGCCTCAATGCGTATTTCGATGGGGGCTCCATCCGCATTTAAGTATCGTCCGCAGTGAAAATCATGCTCGTCAACAACCGGCCTGCGAAAGAGGCGTTCCGGTCCCAATACGAGATCCAGTGCTTCACATACAGTCGATTTTCCGACATTGTTCCCGCCGACGAGAAGCGTATGACCTGAAAAATCGACGCAACCTTGGGAAATACCCCTAAAATTGGTGATCTTGAGGCGTCGCACTCGCATAGCTTCTCCCTCAACACTTACTGGCGTTAGGCCGTCGCGCGTCCCACGATATCCATCAGCTTCTCGTAACTTGTCACCACGTCATACTTGACCCGATCCTCGGACACGCGCCGCCCGATTTCGTCGAAGAACTTCCGGGCGCACGCAATCTTGGTGTTCTCGATCTCGCGGAGCTTCATCGAGGACATGGTGCCCTTGGTCTCGGCGACGAAGTAGATGTGCTTGACGCTTCCCTCCTTGAAGGAGATCGCCCAATCGGGGTTGTAGTCGCCCACCGGCGTCGGGATCAGGAAACCGCGCGGCAGCTTGGCGTAGACTACCACCTCGCTCGCAGTATCCAGCTCGTCGGCAAACTTGCGTTCGATCTCGGAGTCGGTGACCACGTAATCGTACACGTGCCGCTTGAGCTTTGCCGAGGCCTTGGAAAAGTCCTGGCCGGTCTGGTTCGCGGTGAAGATGTCGACGTCGTAGCGCTCGGCCAGCCCGTCATAAGCCAACCGCTCGATCACCATTGTGGCCTTCTGCTCAGCGATGATCCGCGATGCTTCGGCTATGAAGTGCTCGGGGTTCTCCTTGAATTGCCCGAACACGCTGGCCTGGATGCCGGTCAGGATCTCGGCCGCGGTCTTGCGCGTGAGCTCCGTGTTCTCGGCGATCTTTCCGAGAAGGTCGTACTTCACGAGAGAATGGACCGATCCGCCACGCTCGGTCGTCGACCCCGTCACGGCAAAACCATCACCCGCCTTGAGCTGCTCATCGGTCAGCCCATCGCCTTGGATGCCGGTCTGGACCGTGTACTGGAGTGGCGTCACGCGAAGCTGGCGATCGAGGGCGCTCACGCATTTTCGGACCAATTCACCGGAGTCGAACTCGACCCGATAGACAGCCTTTTGGTTAATGCGCCGCCAGAGCTCCTGGAACTCCCTCTTCTCGAAATTCTCATTGAGCGGATTGAGCTTCGGCTTGCGGCCGTCCTCGACCTTCGGGAGCTGGGCGTCGCTGAAAACGCTGTCGATGACCTGAAAGATCTGATCGGCATGCGCCTTCAGCTCATCCGGCAAGGCCGCCAGAGTTCCGGCCTCCTTCGCCTGATGGTAGGCGCTGGTGATTTGGTCCGCGTCGTCAGAATAGTCGTTCTTCACGAGGTAGCGGTAGATTTGCTTCGCCATGGCCGGCGTGATCTCCACCGGCCCCGCATCCGTCGTGATGGTCTTTCCGGTGAAATAGGCCTCCGTCGCCTTGCGTGGGCGCGACGTCAGCGTGTCGGCGATCTCCTTCTGGAGGCCGGCTACGAAATTCTTGTAGCTCTCGCTGGCGACAACGGTGAGGACGTTTATGTCATGGACGACCGCGGGGTTGTCCATCCGGTCGCCGTTCTGGTCGACCGACAGGCGAAGACCGCGGCCCACTTCCTGGCGCCGTGAGACGGTGTTGTCACTGTGCTTAAGCATGCACATCACAAAGACGTTGGGATTGTCCCACCCTTCGCGCAGTGCAGAATGCGAGAAGATGAACCGCGTCGGCTCTGCGAAAGACAGCAGCCGTTCCTTGTCCTTCAGGATCAGGTCGTAGGCGTCCACGTCGTCTGAATCGACCGACCGTGCGCCGACGGTGGGGTCCTTCAGGCGGTTGGTCTTCTTGTCGACCGAGAAATACCCGTTGTGCGTCTTGGCCGCATCGATGCCCGCTAGATGCTTTCGGTAGGCGTCGTTATCGATCGCCAACTCAGCTAGATACTCCGCCTTCAGAAGCTCATACTCTTCCTCGAAAACGCGGGCATACTCGCCCTTCTCATCAGGCTGCGCGTAGTCGCGGTACTTCACGACCTCGTCGATGAAGAACAGCGAGAGCACCTTGATGCCCTGGGTGAAGAGCTGCTTCTCCTTGTCGAGATGCGCCTTGATCGTCTCGCGGATCTGGATGCGCCGTATGTCGCGCTCGGACACGTCGCCGGTCGCCTCCCCTGCTCGGAGCACCACGCCGTTTGTAAACTCGACGGTGTCGTTGTGCGCATCGATCTGGGAGATCGTGAAGCCGTCGCGGTATTGATCCAGTTCACCTGACTCTGCGAACAGATCGTCACGGAACTCCAGCCGCTTGAGCTGGCGCTTGATCTCGCCGCTCGCGAGCTTCACCTCGATCTCAAGCCGGGCTACCGGCGCCTTCTTCGAGATCTCGATCCCCTCGAGGTAGAGATAGGCGTTCGTCCCGGCGAGTCCGCGAGTCTGGATGCCCCTGACAGCGATCTTCTTCACCAGCTTCTGGTTATAGGCGTCGAGCGCGTCGAGCCGGTGAACGCGGTTGTGCTGCGTCTTGTGGGTCGCCGAGTAGCGCAGGATCATCAGCGGCTTGAACTTCGGCAGCGCCTCCATCGTGGCCGCGCCTTCCATCTTCTGCGGCTCGTCAAGGATCAGGATCGGCCGGTTGCTGGCGATCACGTCGATGGGCTTGCGGGATTGGAAGTCGTCCAGCTCCTCATAGATGCGGCGGTTATCGGCGCCGCGCGCCGCGAACGCCTGAATGTTGATGACCATCACGTTGATGCCAGCGTCCGACGAGAAACTCTCCAGCTCGTGCAGGCGCTTGGAATTGTAGATGAAGAAGCGCACCTTCTTGCCGTAGCTCTCGGTGAAGTGGTCGGCGGTGATCTGCAGCGACTTGTAGACGCCCTCGCGGATGGCAATCGACGGCACCATGATGATGAACTTCGACCAGCCGAAGCGCTTGTTCATCTCGAAGATCGTCTTGATGTAGCAATAGGTCTTGCCGGTCCCCGTCTCCATCTCGATGTCGAGGTTGATCCGGCAACCGGCGCTGGTGACCAGCTTGTCGGAAACAGGCAGGTTCTGGCGGCGCTGGACATCCTTGATGTTGGCCAGCACCTGAAGCTCAGTCAGGGCCAGATCGGCGTTCTTGAACCCCTCCTCGAAGGCGCTCGTTTGCGCCTTCCGGCCGGGATCGATCCGGTAGGTGATCCCGTTCGACATCGGCTGCCCGGCGAAGCAGTCCACGACCGCAGTCACGGCCTGTGTCTGATAGGGCTGGACCTTGAATTTCAGCTTCACAGTCGCCCCCTCAGATCGACTTGACGTCGGTGCCGGGCGACACCTGGCGGAAGACCTGCTCGACGTTGATCTTCACCGCATCGGACACAAAGCCGTTGTCGCGGAACACGACGCGCAGCGGCTCACGGGCAGCAAGCTCCTTCACCAGTTCTTCCGTCACGCCGGTCTCGAAACAGGCGACCAACGCATTTCCATCAACGAAGAACACCGTCTTGCCCTGAACCGTCTCGCGCTTGATCGGCAGCGTCAGGTCCACGCCCCAGTCGACAAGCACCTGGAACAGCAAGTCTTCCGGGCTGCGGTCCGGCTTGATGTTGTCGACGGCGGCCAGCAGGTCCTTCTGATCGATCTGATCCGGGCGGTAGTACACGTCCTGCATGTTCGAGGTGTCGACCTTCAGCACCCGGAAGCCGACATCGCGGTTCCAGTCGGGATGGTACTCGCCTTCAAGCATAGCCTTCCCGGCGCGACGCAATCGCTCTTTAGTTAGTTCAGCAATGTTGGCGGGCTTGCCAATTTTCTGGCAGTATTCATACGCCGTTTTTTGTTCCCTATTTCCTTCTTCAAGAGCCTCTGGAAGCTGGATAAGAACAAACTTTCGATTGCCGCCATCTGCCGAATTTTGAGCCATAACGGCGTGCGCCGTGGTTCCAGATCCAGCAAAAAAGTCGAGGATAATATCATCGTCCTTTGTCGCTTGCTCGACAAGCTTTTGCATCAAAGCTACTGGTTTAGGAAAGCTGAAAACGCGCTCATTAAAGAGCGCCATCATGTCTGCTGTTCCGTCCCGGGTGAAGATCCCAGGCCCGATGATCGTTGAAAAACCGGTGAACTCGGACTCAAGCTCGCTCAGAAATGCCTTCCTTCGCGGGCGGCCGTCCGCCGAAGAAGGCCAAAGGATGCGATCTTCTTTAATAAGTCGCGCCATTGTATTTCTGTCATAGCGCCATCCCATTGGCGGGCACCCGTAGTTTATACCGGTGGCCGGATCGATGAGGTCGTAGTGGAGGTTAGGCCTTCTGTCTGCAGTAGCAATACCAACCATGTTTGCGCTGACCCAATCCCCCCTGGGATCATTGTCTGGATTGGTATATTGCTCAATCTTTCGCTCTGAACCACGAATTTCGCGGCCGTAACAAAGCACATATTCATGATCGACCGATGCGCCCGTTGTTGTTCTATTGTCAATATTCTGTCGACTTTTCCAAACAAAGCTGGCGATAAATTTGTCAGGCCCGAAGATCTCATCGCAGATTTTTTTCGTGTTTTGGACTTCGCCGTCATCAATGCTGATAAAAATAACGCCATCATCAGACAGCAGATTTCGAGCCAGCTTGAGCCTGGGATACATCATGCTTAGCCAGTCAGAGTGGAATCGCCCATTCGAAGCAGGGTTGGCGACCAAAGAGTAACCGGCAGAGTCCTTTTGATTCGACAGCTTGAAAAATTCTTGAGCGCTGACAGCAAAATCGTCATAATAGACGAAGTCATTTCCTGTATTATATGGTGGATCAATATAAATCATCTTTATTTGACCGAGATAGGTTTGCTGAATGAGCTTGAGTGCATCCAGGTTATCGCCTTCGATGAAAATATTTTCCGTTTCGTTGAAATTTATACTTTCGTCGACACGAGGCCGCAGTGACTTAGCGATTGGCGCATTTGCGAGCGCCAACGCCTCCCGCTTGCCAGGCCAGTCCAGCCGATACCGCTCCTGTGGCCCCTCAATAATATGGTCGCTCAGTTCCTGACGCAGCTGATCGAAATCCACCGCCAAACGCAGTTCACCCGTAACCTCGTCGCGCGCTTCGGTGACGCAGCCGGGGAACAGGACGCGGATCTTCGCGATGTTCTCCTGGCTCAGGTCAGGGCTGTGCATCTTCAGCTTGTCCATTGTCATTCCCTTACTCATTCGTCGTGGCAGTGACGGGAGCGCCGCCGAAAAGACGCTCCAATTCCTGCCGTGCGGCGCGCAACTCGGCATTGATCGCCACACGCTTGTTGAACTGTTTCTCGCGGGCCAGTCGGGCCTTGATCCGGTCCACCTCCCGCGTCTTGGACCGGATTGCCTCCATCCGCGCCACGCGCGTCTGGATGTCCTCGCCGGTAGGCTCTGCCTCAGCGACAGCCTTTGGCATCAGCGCCGTGATGAGGGCGTCATAGAGGCCGCCAAGGTTGAGCGCGATCGGCAGCGGCAGGCGCGCTGCGTCGTCAGGCGCCCAATCGGTCGCGAAATAGGCGCTGACAACCCACTTGGTGGAATCGGCATCGCTCGGCCGCTTGAAGGCGGCTACCATCTTTCGCTTGCCAGACCAGCTGAGCTCGAAAATCAGCGGGAACGGGATCGCGCGGTCGATCGCACGCAACACCTCTTCGTCGAACTTGCCGGTGCGCAGGCTGATGCCGAACACCTGGATCTCGCTGACGGCCTTCGTCGCCGCGAGGTTCGTAGTCTCGGGCGCCAGCTTGTACTTCCAGACGATCTGGTCGACCTGGGTGACGAACAGGTCCCGGAGCGCCGTGCTGGCGCCAGCATGCTCGTAGATACGGCTCTTGGGGACAACGCGGCCGAAAGCGGCCGCCTTGGGATAATCGAAGAAGGCGACCGTCATGCAGGCCCCTCCTCGATCACGAGGAAGGCGATCAGCTCGAAATCATCGAGGCCGGCGATGGTGTGGACCAGCGCCGTGGTCCGCCCGCCGCTGAACAGGCTGTCGATGTCCTTCTCTTCCTTGACCTCGATCATCGAGCGGATCGCGGCGCTCAAAAGTGTGGAGCACTGCTCCATCTTGCGACCGTCCTGTGTCCGCTCGTTGAACAGCTGGCAGACCGCCCGGATCGGTTCGGCCTGGCCCTTGCAACTCGTGCGGATCAGATCGAGCAGGCGCTTCACCTCGGTGTGGTCGATGATGACCCCACCGTCGTGGCCTACATAGACGAGGTAATAGGGGTGCAGCCGGTTCTGCTGGTTGATGTTCACGCTGTCGTGGATATTCTTCAGCGCGAAGATCACGCCGGGCTTCAGGCCCAGCGCCGGCTGCGCCGACACCACCGCGTGCATGCCATTCGGCAGATGCTCTTGGTCGCCGTGCTCCTTGATGTGGTTCAGAAGGTCCATGCGGAAATCGTTGAGGCCGAGGTCCGTGATGGAGATCCCGGTTCGCACGTCCTCCAGCTCGATCACCTCTTCCTGGAGCCGCTTGAGCTGCTCCTTCCGGTAGGCGATGTCGCTGCTCTTGGCGGTCAGCACATTGTCATCGCCGGTCGCCGTGACGTCGGCAATGATCATGCGGTTTTCGACGCGTTCCTTGAGATTGATGTACTCATCCAGCGAGATGTCTGGCCAGTAGTTGACGAGCTGGATTTGCGCATTGGGTGACCCGATGCGGTCGATGCGCCCGAACCGCTGGATGATGCGAACCGGGTTCCAGTGAATGTCGTAGTTGATCAGATAGTCGCAATCCTGAAGGTTCTGCCCCTCGGAGATGCAGTCCGTCCCGATGAGAATGTCGATCTCGCCGGTTTCGTGCGGCAGGACCAGATGCTTCTCCCTCGCGCGCGGCGAGAACAGCGTCAGCAACGACTGGAAATCATAGCTCTTCTTCAGCGTGCTCTTCGGCGTGTCGGACCCGGTGACCATGCCGCAGTGCAGGCCGTGCGACTGGAGGAATGCTTCCGCCAGATTGGTGTAGAGGTACTTCGCCGTGTCCGCGAAGGCGGTGAAGATCAGAACCTTGCGGTTGCCGGGGTTGAGCGGTTCAGCGACCTTGCGGGTGATGACGTCTTTCAGATGCTGCAGCTTGGCATCATCCTCGGGAACCACCTTGTCCATCGAGGCGATCAGGTCACCGATCAGCGCGAGATCCGCGGCCAGGTCGTGCTTCCACGATGGAAGGTCCATGTCTGACAGGCTGATCTGAATCTTTTTGCCGACCGTGAACTCATCCAGCCCGCTCAGATCATCATCGTCGGGATCGAAACCGGGATCGCCAAGATGGTCGGTCACGCTCGCGGCCGCGCCCGTGCGCTCATAGGTGTCGATCGCCTTGAGCGTCTGCGCGATGTTGCCGCTGAGCGCCCGCAGGGTGAGGCGGAAGGCTTCGACCGAACTCTCCAGACGCTTGAGCAGGTTGGTGGTCATCAGCGCCTGAAGGCTGCGCTCGCGGTCAGCCTGGCGCAGCTTGCCGCGACCACCCTCCACCTGGGTGTCGTAGATTTCTTCGTACTTCCGAAGCCGGCTCGGCAGGATGTAGCTGATCGGTGCATAAACAGCGAGCTTGAGCACCGACAGGCTGCCGAAGATGTCGTTGAGGCCGAGCACGTCGGAGCGATGAGTGATCGGGCATTGGTAGGACAGCGGCTTTCGGCGCTGCGGGAATTTCCCGATGTCCTTGGTGTCGTAGAAAGTCTCGATGTGCTTGCGCGACCGGGCGATTGTCACGGCATCGAGCATCTCGAAGAAATCGAAGTCGAGGGCCTTCAGGATCGCGGCTGCGGTTCGCTCGTGCGGCGGCAGGTCTGACCACGCGTTGAACGCCTTCTGGGCGCGCCGGAAAATCTCTTCGATCCCGGTCGTGGTTTTCAGCTTGCGGCTGAGGTTTTCGGAGTCACCCTCGTAAGCCAGCGCGAGCTGATTGCGCAGATCGTTGAACCGGTTGTTCACCGGAGTCGCCGAGAGCATCAGAACCTTGGTCTTCACGCCTGAGCGGATGACCTTGTTCATCAGCTTCTGGTAACGCGTTTCCCGATCCTTGAAGACATCATTGTTCCGGAAATTGTGCGACTCATCGATCACGACGAGATCGTAGTTTCCCCAGTTCACGCGGTTCAGCGGGATGCCAAACGCCTCTCCCGATGTGCGGGAGAGATCAGTATGGCTAAGCACGTCGTAGTTGAACCGGTCCTTGGCGAAAATGTTCGTGGTCAGATTGGTGTTGTAGTTGCGCCAATTGTCCGCAAGCTTCTTCGGGCACAGGACGAGCACCGACCGATTGCGCAGTTCGTAATATTTGATGACCGCCAGCGCGGTGAAGGTTTTCCCGAGGCCGACGCTGTCCGCTAGAATGCAGCCATTGTGCATCTCCAGCTTGTTGATGATCCCGGTGGCGGCATCCCTCTGGTAGTTGAATATCTTGTTCCAGACGAGGCTGTCTTTATAGCCGGTCAGATCGTTTGGCAGTGCATCCTGATCGACCTCTTCGAGGAAATCCTGGAAAAGGTTGTAGAGGATGTGAAAGTAAATCCGTTCCGGTGAATTCTCTTGGTAGACGGACTCGATATGGTCGCACATGGCGGCGTTGACGTCGCTGACCTTGTCCTCATCATTCCAGATCTGATTGAACAGTTGCAGGTAGACCTGTGTGTGCGCGGCATCGTCGATGCGCGTTACGAGGTTCGAGACCGCGTCGCCCTTCTGGTAACCCAGGTCAACGGCCGTGAAGCCACTGATCGGCATATAGGCGACGTCGCCAGCCTCCGATCCTGCGTGGATAAACTGCTGCATCGGCGCCTTGGTTTTGTTCGACTTGAAGCGAGCCTTCTTTCGGATCCACTCCGCGCATTCGCGCGCGACCGCGCGCTGTGTCAGCTTGTTGCGAAGCTGGATCTCGAACTCGGTGCCGTAAAGCCCCCGCTCGCGCGTCGTCTTCGGGATGAAAAACTCTCGCCGCTCCTTGCGGAGGCGGTCCGTCACATCCGTCGCGACGAAGGTCGGGGCTGTGAAAATGAACTGCAGGCTTTCAACCTTCGACAACTCCGCCTTCAGGGCCTCGAATGCGTAGATCGAGAAGCAGGACGCTGCGATCTTGAGGCGAGCGCCACGCCCCAGCGTCGCCTTCAGGTCATCGCCGAGAAGCAGTGAGGTATTGTCGATGATCTTCATCGGCTTCTCCTCACGCCCACAGACACGATAATGGCGCAGCTGCCAGGCGGTCTCCGAACGGCACGACGTCCGTGCTGTCGTAGAGGACCGCGCCAAACGCAAATCGGTCCCCACAAGCCTCCGCCAATGCTCGCAGGCCCGAGAAGTCGCTGGCCTTGACCGTTGCACTCGCCTTCACCTCGATGGCGGCAACCATGCCGTCATCGCGTTCGAGCACGATGTCGACCTCGCGCATGTCTCGATCGCGGAAATGATGTGGCGTCAGACGCAGGTCTGAGGCCGTCATCAGCTTCAGCACTTCGGAGAAAACGAAGCTCTCGAGCAGCGCGCCAAACGCCCCCCGATCCGCCTTGATCCGATCGAAAGTCAGCCCGCGCGCGGCGGCCAGCAGGCCGGAATCAAGGAAATGCAGTTTGGGTGTCTTGACGATGCGCTTGAGCGCATTGGTGAACCAAGGCTGCAGGGTCCCAATCAGGAACACCTGTTCCAGCAGACCGACATAGCGCTGACCGGTCCTGTGGTTGACGTTGATCCCGCTCGCGAGCTGGGAATAGTTGACGAGCTGCCCGGAATGTTCGGCCAGAAGTCGCACGAACTTCGGGAGTTCGGTGAGCTTTTCCACCTCGGCGATATCGCGGAGATCACGGGTCAGGATCGAGGTGAGATACGACCGGGCCCAATCTTGTCGCCGCCGCTCGTTGTCACGGCTGATCGCTTCAGGAAAGCCGCCGCGCAGTGCCAGTTGCACCAGATCATCGCCGACGATCGCGTCGCTCTGGCTGCGCACCCCCCCCTCGAACAGACGTTCCAGAAAGGTCGGCGCTCGGTTCTCGATTTCCGCCCGAGCCAAGGGCAGCATCCGGATGGTTTCCATCCGGCCAGCGAGGCTGTCGGAGACGCGCGGCAAGGTCAGCACATTGGCCGATCCGGTGAGCAGGAAACGGCCAGGTCGATAGTCTTCGTCGACCGTCTTCTTGATTGCCAGCAACAGATTGGGCGCGCGCTGGATCTCGTCGATGATGGCGCGATCCAGACCTCGGATGAAGCCGGCCGGATCGGACTGGGCGGCCTCAAGGACGGTCTGGTCGTCGAGGGTGCTGTAGGTCCAGCCGGTTTCTCCCATCTTTCGCACCAGCGTCGTCTTACCGGCGCGGCGCGGTCCGACGATGAGGACGACCGGCGTGTCCGCAAGCGCCTCCTCCGCCCTCCGCTCAACGAATCGCTGGAACATGACATCTCCGATTACCGGCTGATTGGCACTATCAGCCTCGGCAGATTTGTAGTCAATGGCCCGCTGATTGGTATCGTGAGCATCACCAGGATCTGAGGGGAAAGCCTTCCCCTGCGGCCGAGCCTTGTCTCTGCCGACCCCTTCCGTGGGGAGCCCCCTGCAACACCCCCGAGAGTGAGAGTGCAGACCGGCTGTGCCGTGACGGGTTGAAGGCTGGGAGAGAGGCTTCCGGCGCCTGTCGCGGAGACCCGCGATGTCGAAACGTGAACCACGCGGCCGGCCGAGCGTCGACCGGACAAGCCTGTATGACGAAATCACCGGCAAAATTCTTGCCGAACTGGAAGCCGGGCGGCTGCCCTGGGTCCAGCCCTGGGGGACGACAGCGGCCAAGGCGCCGCTCGCCATGCCGACCAACGCTGCAACCGGGCGCGGCTACTCCGGGGTCAATGTGCTGATCCTTTGGGGCGCGGTGATCTCTCATGGCTTCCCGAGCCAGGGCTGGCTCACCTTCCGCCAAGCCCTGTCGCTTGGCGGCAATGTCCGCAAGGGCGAGCGTGGCACCACCGTCGTTTATGCAGACCGATTCGTGCCGGACGATGAACGCCGGCGTGCCCGAGAGACCGGCGACGAAGCCCACGCGATCCCGTTCCTGAAGCGCTTCACGGTTTTCAATGTCGCTCAGTGTGACGGCCTGCCTGAGGACCTCGTGGCGGCCGTGCCGCCTCCGGAGCACGGGCTGATCGAGCCCACCGTCGATGCGCTGATCCGGGCAAGCGGAATCGACTTTCGTGTCGGCGGTGACCGGGCCTACTACGCGCCTTCGCCCGACTATGTGATGGTGCCGCCGCCGCAGGCCTTCTTCGAGCCCATCAACTGGCATCGCACGGCGCTCCACGAATGCGCCCATGCCAGCGGCGCGGCCCATCGGTTGGGCCGCGATCTCACAGGATCGTTCGGCTCCAAGAAATATGCGTTCGAGGAACTGGTGGCCGAGATCGCCTCGGCCTTCTGCTGCGCCGCCCTCGGCATCGCCCCGACCGTCCGTCACGCTGACTATATCGGATCCTGGGCCGAAGTCCTGCGCGACGACAATCGCGCCATCGTCCGTGCAGCCAGCCAGGCGAGCAAAGCGGCAGACTGGCTGCTGGCCTTCGCACCAAGCACCGGCGACGCTGGTCAGGCGATTGCTGCCACAACCCCCGAGGCGGCACGCCAGGCGGCCTGACGCACTCGCTGCCGCTCCGAGCATCGGCGCAGTCCCGTCTTTCCAGCTCTACGGCATGACGGCTTTCCGGCTTTCCGGAAGCGATGAGAGGAAGAGGGCTGCGCCGATTTTCGTGACGGGTTGGAGGTCGGGAGAGAGGCTCCCGGCCGCCCGTCGCGGAGACCTGTCATGGCCACTGCCATTCAAAAGATCACCCTGTCGCCGTCGCGCGACATCCCCTTCAACAAGCTCACGCTCTCGCAATCGAACGTCCGGCGCGTCAAAGCCGGCATCTCGATCGAAGAACTTGCCGAGGACATCGCCCGCCGCGGCCTCCTGCAGAGCCTCAACGTCCGTCCCATCCTCGATGCCGACGGTGCAGAGACTGGCCTGTACGAAATCCCGGCCGGCGGGCGTCGCTACCGGGCGCTCGAGCGCCTGGTGAAGCAGAAGCGCCTCGCCAAGACCGCCCCCGTGCCGTGCGTCGTGCGCGATCCCGCGACATCGATCCTGGCCGAAGATGACTCGCTCGCGGAGAACCTTCAGCGGGCCCCGCTGCATCCGCTCGATCAGTTCCGGGCGTTCCAGGCGCTCCGCGAGAAGGGCCAGTCCGAGGAAGACATCGCCGCCGCGTTCTTCACCTCCGGCCATGTCGTGAAGCAGCGTCTGCGCCTCGCGAGCGTCTCGCCGAAGCTTCTCGACATCTACGCCGAGGACGGCATGACGCTGGAGCAACTGATGGCCTTCGCGGTCAGCGCCGACCATGCAAGGCAGGAACAGGTCTGGGAAACGATCGCTGGCTCATGGTCGAAGGAGCCCTATCAGATCCGCCGAATGCTGACCGAGAAGACGGTGCGCGCGTCGGACCGCCGGGCCATGTTTGTGGGGCTCCATGCTTATGAAGCGGCCGGCGGCACGGTCCTGCGCGATCTCTTCCAACAGGACGATGGCGGCTGGCTCGCCGATGTCGCCCTGCTCGAGACCCTGGTTGCCGCCAAGCTGAAGACAGAAGCCGAGGCCATCGCGGCCGAAGGCTGGAAATGGATCGAGGTCGCTGCAGACTTCCCCTACGGTCACACCCACGGCCTGCGCCAGATCGACGGCGTCGCCGCCGAGCGATCGGCCGACGAGCAGGCGACGATCGACGCGCTCAACGCCGAATATCAGCGTCTCGAAGCCGAGTATGAAGACGCCGACGAACTGCCCGACGAGGTCGATGCGCGGCTTGGCGAGATTGAAGCGCTGCTCGGCGAGCTCGACAACCGCCCGATGATCTTTGATCCGAGCGACATCACGCGTGCTGGCGTCTTCGTGAGCATTGGCGCGGATGGCAGGCTCGTCATCGACCGCGGCTATGTTCGCCCGGAAGACGAGGCGCCTGTCGTCCTTCCCGATGACGAGACCGATGGCGCTGCGGCGGCGGCCAGCGCCCAAGCAGGCGAACCCGGCCAAAGCGGCACGTCCCGCACCGTCATCACGGTCGGCGGGCAGCCGATCGAAGGCGAGGACGACGAGGACGACACGATCAAGCCGTTGCCCGAACGTCTGGTGGTCGAACTGACCGCCCATCGCACGCTCGCACTGCGCGACGCCGTGGCGAGCAATCCGCAGATCGCGTTGACGGCGCTGCTGCACAAGCTTGTCATCGACACGTTCCAGCGCACCACCACCGGCAGCGGTTGCCTGGAAGCGTCCGTGCGACACGTCTTCTTCCCCGCGCAGGCCGCCGACCTGAAGGACAGCCCCTGCGCACGCGAGATCGCGAAGCGTCAGGACGCCTGGAAGGCCGACCTTCCGCAGGACGATCAGGCGCTCTGGGACTGGTTGTCGGCGCTCGACGATGCGAGCCGGCTCTCCCTGCTCGCCCACTGTGTCAGCTTCGGGATCAACGCGCTTTACGAGAAGCCGAACCCCTATGGCGGCAACGGCGTGTCCCAGCACGGGCTCGAACGCCGTCTCACCCAGGCCGACCGGCTCGCGCGCGCCACCGGTCTCGACATGGTGGGGGCTGGATGGCGACCGTCCGTCGACAACTATCTCGGTCGGGTGCCGAAGCGCCGCATCGTCGAGGCCGTGCGTGAGGGCGCCGGAGACCGGGCCGCGCAGCTCATCGAGCATCTGAAAAAGGGTGACATGGCCAAGGAGGCCGAACGCCTTCTCGCCGACACCGGGTGGCTGCCCGAACCGTTGCGGCTCGCCGATACGGGCACGTCGTCCGAACCCGGCGAACCCGAAGCTGAGGCAAGCTCCGTGGATCTGCCGGCGTTCCTCTCAGGCGACGAGGAAGCTTCGGACGAAGATACCGAGCCGCTCCCGGCCATCGCGGCCGAATAGCCAATCCAGGCGGGGCCGCCCCGGCGGTCCCGCATATCTCCTCACCCGTCCTTTCCATCAGCCCGGTCGCCGCGCCGGGCTTTTCCATGTTCGCGGGAGACTGTCATGGCAGACTATTTCACGCACTTCTCGTGCCTGCTCGACGTCGGCACGCCTCAGAATGCCGCGCGGGCGCTCGATCTCTACAACGCCTTGTCCGAGGCCGGCGCGTCGGAGGAACCACCGTCGGAGGGCTTCCTCGTCTCCATCCAGCCCGAGCACGGCGGCTCTCAGCTCTGGCTGCGGGATGACGTCTCCGGCGATCCCGAACGGCTGATCCAGTTCGTGAAGCTCTGCGCTGCGGAGTTCGGTCTCACCGGTCGCTGGGGCTTTCAGTACGCCAACACATGCTCGCGGCCCCGGCTCAATGCCTTCGGGGGCGGCGCACACATCCTCGACCTCGGAACCGGCGAGACGGTCGGATGGATCGACACCGATGGCTGGCTCGCCGCCGCTATGGACGGAGGTGATCCCGATGCCTGAGATCATCGAAACCATCGTCTATCGCCTCGACGAACTCACCGATGCGGCGAAGGACGCCGCGCGCGGATGGTATCGCGAGCGCGGCTTCGATCATGACTGGTTCGAGTTCGTCTATGACGACTTCGAACGCATCTGCCCGATCCTGGGCATAAGCCTCAGGACGCGCCCTGTCCGGCTGTTCGGCGGCGGCACCCGTTCGAAACCCTGCATCTGGTTTTCGGGCTTCTGGAAGCAGGGGGACGGGGCCTGCTTCGAGGGCGACTACCAACATGCGAGGTCCGCCGCCCGCCGCATCCGGGCCTATGCACCAACGGATACCGCGCTTCACCGCATCGCCCACACTCTCCAGGCCGTTCAGCGGCGCAACTTCTTCCAGCTCCGAGCCACCGTGACCCACCGAGGGCGCTACTATCACGAGCATTGCATGGCCATCGCGGTCGATCGCGACAGCCCCACGGGTCAGGACATGACCACCGATGCGGAAGATGCCGTCGCGCAAGCGCTCCGCGATCTGGCCCGCTGGCTCTACCGCCAGCTCCAACGGGAATACGAGCATCTGACGTCGGACGAAGCCGTCGACGAGGCGATTGTGGCGAACGGCTACACCTTCACCGAAGCGGGCAGGCGCTTCGGCTGAAACAGCCAGGCGTGCGTCTTACGAGAGGGAGAGAGGGGCCGGGACGGGTTTGAGCCCGGACGGTCGAGAGAGAGCGCCCACGGGCTCGTCCTGTTCCTGCTCTCCTCGAGGTCTTCCCCATGCACGATCGTCCCGCACCATGCGCGCAAGAACATACGCCGGCATCTCATCTGCCACGCGCCCACCGAACCGCCGCGCTGCTCGGCGCCGCCCGATCCAGCCTCCTCCATCTCGAAGCCGGCCGACGTGTGGACGCCACCCTGCTTCGTGAAGCGATGGAAGCGAGCTTCAACGCGTCCGACGCTGCCGGAGCCTGGGACTGGAAGCTGGCCTATGATGCTTGCGAGGCAGCGACCGTTCTTTTCATCCGCAAATACGGCAAAGCGCTTCTGCACGAAGCCGGCTCTGCGGCCACTGCCCTGCCGCTGATCGCGAAAGTCGCCGGCCTGCTTCCCACGCACTCGCGCCGCTCGATCGACAGTGAGACGTTCCAGCAGTTCTCGACCCCCATCCCGCTCGGTCTCATCGCGGCGACCGCTGCCGCCATCCTGCCCTCCGACCGCGTGCTCGAGCCTTCGGCTGGAACCGGCCTGCTCGCGATCCTGTCGGAGATCGCGGGCGCGACCTTGATCCTCAACGAACTGGCGGAGACCCGCGCCAGCCTCCTCTCCTCGCTCTTTCCGGCCGTTCCCGTCACGCGCTTCGATGCGGCGCAGATCGATGATTACCTGGACCCGGCCGCAGTCCCGACCGTCGTGCTCATGAACCCGCCATTCTCTGCACTTGCAAATGTTTCTGGGCGTGTCGGCGACGCAGCGCTGCGACACGTTGCGTCCGCGCTTACCCGCCTCGCCGAGGGTGGTCGCTTGGTGTCTATCACCGGCGCCAATGTCAGCCCGGAGCATCCCGCCTGGCGCGAGGCGTTCATGCGCCTGCAGGAGCGAGCGCGCGTCGTGTTCACCGCGAGCATAGACGGCGCCGTCTATGCCAAGCACGGCACCGCCATCGACACGCGGCTCACCGTCTTCGACAAACTGCCGGCGGACGATCCAGCCCGCTTTCCGGCGTCACCGGGAACCGCACCCGACGCGCGCACACTCATGGATTGGGTCACGAAGCAGGTTCCGCCGCGGCTCCCGCTGGCGGACTCTTTCGCCCTGCCGACGCCGTCGCCCATGACGTCGAAGCGGGTTGCCCGTCCGATTGCGCGCGGTCCCGCGAATTCAGCTGTCAGATCCTCTCTCGACGAGCCCAGTTACGTGGATCTCGCCTATGAGACCCTCGACTGGCAGCCGGCCGAGGGCGGTCGCCTGACCGACGCCATCTACGAGGAATACGCACTTCAGACGATCCGCATTCCCGGTTCTCAGGCGCATCCGACCAAGCTCGTGCAATCAGCGGCTATGGCTTCGGTCGCGCCGCCAAAGCCAAGTTATCGTCCACGCCTGCCCGAACGGCTCATCGACGAGGGCGTCCTGTCCGACGCGCAGCTCGAAACCGTGATCTATGCTGGCGAGGCGCACACGGGCTTCCTCAGCGGCGCCTGGACCGTCGACGCGACCTACGACCTCGTCTCGGCAGCACCCGACGACGCGGCATCCGCCATCCGCTTCCGGCGCGGTCTCATGCTGGGCGACGGCACCGGCGCGGGCAAAGGGCGCCAGTCCGCTGCCATCATCCTCGACAACTGGCTGCGCGGACGGCGCAAGGCCCTCTGGATCTCGAAGTCCGACAAGCTGATCGAGGATGCGCAGCGCGACTGGTCGGCGCTCGGCATGGAGCGCCTGCTCGTGACGCCGCTCTCCCGCTTCCCGCAAGGACGGCCGATCACACTGCCGGAAGGCATCCTATTCACCACCTACGCCACGCTACGGTCCGATGAGAAAGCCGAGAAGGTTTCGCGCGTCCGCCAGATCGTCGATTGGTTGGGCTCCGATTTCGACGGGGTGATCATCTTCGACGAGAGCCATGCCATGCAGAACGCCGGTGGCGGCAAGGGAGAACGAGGTGACGTCGCGCCCTCGCAGCAGGGCCGTGCAGGCTTGCGCCTCCAGCACGCCCTCCCCGACGCCCGCATCGTCTATGTCTCGGCAACAGGCGCCACTACGGTCCACAATCTCGCCTATGCCCAGCGTCTCGGCCTGTGGGGCGGCGAGGATTTCCCGTTCGCCACCAGGGCCGAATTCGTCGCTGCCATCGAAGCCGGTGGCGTCGCGGCGATGGAGGTGCTAGCCCGCGATCTTCGTGCCCTCGGCCTCTATACCGCCAGGTCCCTGTCGTATGACGGCGTCGAGTACGAGCTGGTCGAGCACGCGCTCACCGATGAGCAACGCCGCATCTATGACGCCTATGCTGGCGCGTTCTCCATCATCCACAACAACCTCGATGCCGCGATGCGCGCCGCGAACATCACCAGCGAGACCGGCACGCTCAACGCCCGCGCCAAGTCAGCCGCTCGCTCGGCCTTCGAAAGCACCAAGCAGCGCTTCTTCGGGCACCTGCTGACCTCGATGAAGACCCCGACGCTGATCCGCTCGATCCAGCGCGATCTCGATGAGGGGCACGCGGCCGTCGTCCAGATCGTCTCCACCGGTGAGGCGCTGATGGAGCGGCGACTGGCCGAGGTGCCGACCGAGGAATGGAACGACGTGCGCGTCGACATCACGCCGCGCGAGTATGTCCTTTCTTACCTTCAGCACACCTTCCCGGTGCAGCTCTATGAGCCGTTCACCGACGCGGAAGGCAATCTCTCTTCGCGACCCGTTACCCGCGATGGCCAGCCCGTCGAGAGCCGCGAAGCGGTCGCCCGGCGTGACCGGCTGATCGAGAAACTCGCGAGCCTTCCGCCGGTGCCTGGCGCGCTCGATCAGATCGTCCAGCGCTTCGGAACCGACATGGTGGCCGAAGTCACCGGGCGATCGCGGCGCATTATCCGGAAAGGTGATCGGCTGATGGTCGAGAACCGTCCCGGCTCAGCCAACCTCGCCGAGACCGCCGCCTTCATGGATGATGCCAAGCGCATCCTGGTGTTCAGCGACGCCGGGGGAACCGGGCGGAGCTACCACGCTGACTTCGCCGCGCGGAACCAGCGCCTCCGCGTCCACTATCTCCTCGAACCGGGCTGGAAAGCTGACGCCGCCATTCAGGGCCTTGGTCGCACCAACCGCACCAACCAGGCGCAGCCGCCGCTGTTTCGTCCGATCGCGACCAACGTGAAGGCCGAGAAGCGCTTCCTGTCGACCATCGCCCGCCGGCTCGACACCCTCGGGGCGATCACACGCGGCCAGCGCCAGACCGGCGGACAGGGCCTCTTCAGACCCGAGGACAATCTCGAAAGCCCCCACGCGCGCGACGCGCTGCGCCAGCTCTACCTGCTGATCGTCCGCGGCAAGGTCGAAGGTTGCCCGCTCCAGCTCTTCGAGAGCGCCACCGGCCTCAGCTTGATGGACGAGACCGGCATCCGCGACGAGCTGCCGCCGATCACGACCTTTCTCAATCGACTGCTGGCGCTAACGATCGACCTCCAAGGCGTGTTGTTCACCGCCTTCGAGCAACTTCTCAATGCCCGGATTGCTGGGGCGCTGGCCAGCGGCACCTATGACATCGGGCTGGAGACGCTGAAGGCCGAGAGCTTCGTCGTCACCGACCGGCACACCATCTATACGCACCCGGCCACCGGCGCCGAGACCCGATTGCTGACGATCACGCAGCGCGAGCGCAACCGGCCCCTGTCGCTCGACCAAGCCTTCGAGCTTCTCGCCGATCCACGTGCAGCTCTGCTGATCAACGAGCGGTCCGCGCGGGCGGCGGTTCAGGTGCCTGCCCCGAGCATCATGCTGGATGATGGCGAAATCGAACGTCGGGTGCGCTTGCTCCGGCCGATGGAACATCACCATGCATCGCTGACGGCGATGGCGGACAGCCATTGGCGGGTGGCCGATCGCGAGGTCTTCGCGGCGGCGTGGCAGCGCGAACTGGGGCAGATCCCTGAATTCACCGATAGCTCTATTCATGTCGTCGCCGGATTGCTGCTTCCGATCTGGAAGCGTCTCCCGGACGAGTCCACGCGTGTCTATCGCCTCCAAACGGACGACGGCGAACGCATCATCGGTCGGCGAGTCTCACCGGCGTGGGCAGCGACCGCACTCTCGACCGGCGCGCCGACGCTGACACCCGCAGATGCTTTCGCAGCCTTGGTAGCAGGCGGCACGGTCCTCGATCTCGCTGAAGGCCTCCAACTTCACCGCGCGCGGGTGATGGGCGTCCACCGAGTCGAACTGTCGGGGTTCTCCGACACGATGCGCGATCGCCTCCGGTCCTACGGGCTGTTCCACGAGATCATCTCCTGGAAGCTGCGCATGTTCATTCCCACCGACGCGACCGGTGTGGCCGTCCTCGCCAAGGTGATGGAGCGCTATCCCGTCGCGCGTATCTCTGAACGGGAGGCCGCGTGATGACCGGCCTTGACGCATCCGATCTGGCGGCCCGCCTTGCTGGCCAGGCCGAGGCCGTGTGCCGGCACTATCTGTCCAACGGCACAAGGCAGGGAGGCTACTGGCTTGTCGGCGACGTGCGCAACACGCCGGGCCGCTCGATGTTCGTGCGGCTCAAGGGGCCGGTGACCGGCAAAGGCGCTGCGGGCAAATGGACCGACGCCGCCACCGGAGAGCATGGCGATCTGCTCGACGTCATCCGCGAAACCTGCAGCCTTCCCGATTTCAAGCAGATTGCTGAGGAAGCCCGGCGCTTCTTGAGCCTCCCGCACCCAGAGCCAGCACAAGAGCCGCGACGAGGCAGGACGTCCGCGGCACCAACGGGATCGCCTGAAGCAGCGAGGCGTCTGTTCGCAATGGCGCAGCCGATCAGGGGCACACTCGCCGAAACGTATCTGCGCAGACGCGGCATTACGTCTTTGCACGAAACCGGATCGCTGCGCTTCCATCCCCGCTGCTACTATCGTCCCGACGAACACGCGCCGACCGAGATTTGGCCGGCAATCATCGCGGCCGTCACCGATCTCAACGGCGAACTCACAGGCGCGCACCGCACCTGGCTGGACCCCGGCGGCTTCAACGAGGCGAACCTCGGTAAGGCACCAGTCGAGACACCGAGGCGGGCGATGGGCAATCTCCTCGGGTCTGCCGTGCGCTTCGGACTGCCGGGCTCGGTGATGGCGGCCGGCGAAGGCGTCGAGACCATGCTGTCGCTGCGCTGTGTCCTGCCCACTATGCCGATGGCGGCCGCGCTTTCAGCGGCACATCTCGCCGCCATCCAGTTCCCCGACACTCTGCACCGTCTGTATGTCGCGCGTGACGACGATCCCGCCGGCGATGCAGCGATGACGACCTTGATGACCCGCGCGGACGACGCGGGCATCAAGACGCTCATCCTCTCTCCGACCCTCGGCGACTTCAATGAAGACCTCCGGCTCCTCGGCCTCGAGGCGCTCCGGGCGGCCATCCGCATCCAGATCGCGCCCCAGGATATTGCACGCTTCATGGAGCACGCAGCCTAGCCGAGATGGAGGCGGGTGGTTGTTGGTCGAGCACTTCATACAAAACTCGCCTCTGGGATGACCATTGCGCCAGAGGACCGCGCCCCGGCCTTCCAGAGGGCGATCGGCCATCAGACGGTCCGTCCGGGCAACCTTGTGGCCGACTATTTTCCGGCGGCCCGCTCCACCCCACGCGGTAAAGCCGCGCGGGGACCCCGGCTCGGGCCTTTCCATCGCGAGACAAAATAGCCGGCCCCTGCGGTCCTTCGCGCACGCTGCGGCCCCTCGCTTCGCTCCGGGTGCCAGTCCAGCCCGTCCGACGGCTTCGTCGCCATGAAGGCCGCGGCGGTCGCGGTCCAGCGAACGGAGCTTACCATGAGCGAGCATGACGAGTTCGAGCCCGACCACACCTCCTCTTCCACCGACCACGTTCTGACCGAGCTTCAGCTCTACGGCTTCCACCCGCGCGAGGATGAACCGGATCCCCGGCCTATCCCGGAAGATCGCGTGATAGCAGGCGCCGTCGCCGACATCTTCGATGCGCTGATCGCCACCATGGCCGACACCGGCCTCGATGCAGACCTCGATGACCTGCTGTGGTCAACGGTCAACAGCTTCCACCGCGCCGTCGAACGGGTCGAACGCACGCTCGACGACAACGAGCAGGCCCAGAAGCAGGGACAGCGCGAACAGGATGGCTCCGAGGTGAAGGCCGTGCAGCTCGAAGCGCTTATCGCTGCGGGGCAGCGGCTCATCGAACGCCGCGACGCCCTCGAACTCTTTCGCGACACTGGCGCCGACCTCTACCGCAAGACGACCGGCTCGAACTGGTCTCCCC
>BBPE01000631.1_pt4 | contig 29952 bp, 23 predicted proteins | sample 1344301 | NCBI WGS metagenome assembly BBPE01 (sample SAMD00019089, study PRJDB2971) | groundwater metagenome | isolation source: The Cedars highly-alkaline
GCACGGGAGTTGCGGGCCGTCCGGGCAGGCTTGCGGACGGGCTTCAGGATGCCGAGGCCGGTGATCCCGCCAGGGCGTTCTCGGTCTCCTGGATCAGCGCTGCGAGCACCGCCGCCGCATCCTTGCGGGCGACCCCAGACGTCTGGGCCACCTTGGCAACGAGTTCGGAATGGTTCATGTGTTGTCGATCCTCGGAAACAGCGCGAGAATGCGCCGCCCCACGGGTTATGGGGGGCGGGAAAAACGCTGCGTCAAGGGCAATCGCCTTGCCGCACAATGGCAAATGGCACCTGGAGGCTGAAATGGACGGGTCCCGCGAAGCGGAGGATGGGCCGCCAGGCGGCGGGGCCGAGGACAGCCTGCGTCCTCCCCGGCTGGAGGATTTCTTCGGTCAGGAGCGGGCCGTGCGGGCCCTGCGGATAGCACTGGCCGGCGCGCAGAGGCGCGGCGAGGCCCTCGGACATGTCTTGCTGCACGGCCCCCCTGGCCTGGGCAAAACCACGCTGGCGGCCATCCTGGCGGCGGAGATGGGGGTGGCCATGACATCCGTGATGTGTCCCTCCGTGGGCAAGGCGGCGGACATCGCGGGTGTCCTCATCTCCATGCCTGCGGGCGGCTTGCTGTTTCTGGACGAGGTCCACCGTCTCCCCCTGCCCGCCATGGAGATGCTCTACGGGGCGATGGAAGACTTCCGGCTCGACATCGCAGTGGGCGACGCTGCAGGGGCCAGGACCATGAGCCTGCCGCTCCGCCGCTTCACCCTGGTGGGGGCGACCACCCGCTCGGGGTCGCTCTCTGCCCCGTTCCGCGAGCGCTTTGCCCTGTCCGTGGGGCTGGAGCTCTACACGCCGGAGGCGCTGGGGGGGATCGTGGACCGCAGCGCATCCCTGCTGGGCGTGCGACTTGCCGGGGGGGTTCGCGAGGCCGTCGCCCGGCGCTCCAGGGGCACGCCTCGGATCGCCAATGGCTTCCTCCTGCGCCTGCGCGACTACATGGACTACCACGGCGAGGACGAGGTGACGGCGGAGCGGGCGGCGGAGGCCTTTTCGGAGATGGGAGTGGGGGAGGACGGCATGACCGAGATCGACCGACGCTACCTTTCCGCCCTCACCGACAGGTTCGGCGGCCGTCCCGTCGGGATCAGAACCTTGGCCGCGGCGCTGGGGGAGGACGCGGGCACGCTGGAGTGGGAGGTGGAACCCTGGCTGGTCCGGGAGGGGTGGGTCGAACGAACGTCGCGGGGGCGCGTTCCGGGCGCACGGGCAGACGGCGCGCGGCGGCTTCTCTGAGCGTCCCGCAGGGCGCTTGCCCGCCGGCCCGTTCCTGCCTAGTGTCGCGCGCATGCCTGACGAGAACGTCGCGCCGTCCGCCGCAAAAGGTGGCGCGGCCTCCCAATACGCCGCCATCCCGCCCGCCTTCCAGGGGTACGCCACGCTGCTCAAGTGGGCTTTGACCAACGAGGGGAAAACCTTCCAGGTCACGCTCAAGGCCAGCAGCGACGTGCATCCCTTCAGGGGCTACCGGGCCGGGGCCTCGGGGCAGCGCATGGCCGTCTCCATCCACGCGGCAGGGCCTATGGGCAACCGTCCCCTGGGGGCCTGGGAGGCCATGCTGCACTGGTGGTCGGACGATCCGAGGCACGGCATGCGCCTGCACCTGCGCCTGCACGAGGGGGAGGGAGACATCCAGGCGCACCCGCTCGACGGCCTCCAGCGCGGCGACGAACTCTACCTGGCGTGCTGGCTGATCGGCGACGAGGAGAAACCGGAGCCGCCGGAGCGGTCGCGGAAGGCCCGCAGGGGATGGAACGAACTGCGCCCCACCCAACAGGCGCACGTGCTCTCCCGCGACCCGCTCTTCGCGGAATGGTGCCTAGCCGAGCAACTGGTTCCCGCCGGCACGCCCGCCGACGGCGCAGCCGTCGAGGCGATACGGATCCGCTGCGGGATATCCAGCAGGCGCGAATTCGCCGAAGACACCGACCACGGACTCGCCGCGCGCAAGGCATGGAAAGCCATGATGTCCGAGTTCTTCCGCTGGAAGTCGAATTCCACCGAAAATTAGTTGACTGTCTGCGGGAGTGCCCCTAGGTTTTTCGGCATCGGGTCGGGGGCATCCATGACAACGGCGGAAATAGGCGATTTTGCGGACTTCTTCCGCTGGTGTTCCGAGCGGGGGTTGCGGCGTAACCAGGACGTGGCCCGCGCCTTTGGGCGCACCGTGCAGACCGTGGACAACTGGCGCAAGGGGCGTTCCAGGGCGGGCGGTGTTCCCCGCCACCTCATCCTCTGCTGCGAGGGGTACGAGGCGATGCGGCGCGACACGGGCATGGTGGAGCCGGCCCAGGCTCCCCTCACGCCCATGCTGTTCGAGATGTGGCGTTCCCACCACGGGCTGGGAACGCTGGAATCGGTGGCGAGAGTATTCGGCGTGACCCGCCAGGCCGTCCACAACTGGCAGACGCGGCGGAACTATCCCAGGTGGCTGAACATGGCCTGCCACGGCTACGGCGGGGCCAGGGCTGCTGTCGCGGATTTGGAACCGCGCACGGGACGGCGGAGATCGAGACTTGACTCCCAAGAAAGCGAAACGGGACAATCCTGACTGGATGGGCGCGGTCCGCGGCGGGGCTGGGGCAGGGAGGCCTGAACGATGGGTGTGAGGCAGATCGCGGCGGGCTTTGTGGCCCTGGCCGTTTCGGGGATGGCCGCCCCGGCGGCGCTCGCCCAGGTCGTCGAGGGCTTCGGCAACGGGGTCCCCCTCTCGGCCGCCGTGCGGCAAATCGTTCCGTCCGACATGCTGGTGAGCTTCGACGAAAGACTCGACCAGTCCGCCCGCGTCTCCTGGCGGGGCGGCCAGGATTGGCGCGTGGTGCTGGAGCGGGTGGCGGGCGAACGCGGAGCCGGGGTCACCTATCTGGGCCAGTTGGTGAGGATCCACCCCGTCGCCGGATCCCATCCTCGGACCGCCCCTGCCGCTGCGCTTGGCGTTCCCCCCGGCGTTTCCGAATCGCCGCCGGCGGCTCCCAGGGGGATATCATCGGGCGGCTTGGTGATCCTGCCAACGCGCGCTGCCCCCATCCCCACTCCGCCATCAGCGCCGCTGCCCCCTTCTGCAGCAGACACGGGGCGGCAGGCACCGACACCGACACCGACACCGACACCGACACCGGCACCGGCACCGGCACCGGCACCGGCATCGGCAACCGCACCCAGCGCTGCGCCAAACGCTGCGCGCGAGCGTCCGTCCGAGACCGCGCAAGCCCAAGCGGATCGTGTCAGACCGACGCGCGTCCTGCCGCCCATAGCCCCCCCCGAGGAGCCGCGCGCTGCGGTTCCTGCCATCCCTCCGGCTCCGCCCGCGACGCGGGCTGCTGGAGGCAGCGGGAGTGCGACGATCCGCAACGCCTACCCCGCCCAGCGCCAGCCCGTCCGCGACGGGGCGTGGCGGGCGGTACGGGGCGAGAGCCTGGACCAGGTCCTGGGGGATTGGGCCGAGCGGGCGGGTTGGACGCTCGTGTTCAACAGCCCGGTCATCTACGAGATCCAGGCCGGGGCCGAGTTTCAGGGCGAGTTCACGGAGGCCGTGGCGGCCCTGGTGCGTTCCGTCCGGGCGCGTCCCGTGCCCATCGCCACCTTCTACCGGGGCAACAGCGTCCTGGTGATCTCCAACAACACCAACGGCAATTGAGGACGCGGACATGACCAGCACCAAGAAGGCGGCCCCGCTCGCCGCGCTGCTTCTGGCGGGCGCGGCCCTGTCGGGGTGTTCCTACGGCAACGTAGGCCCAGCCGAGGTGCAGACCGAGGCCGCATCCCGCGACGCGTCTCGTTTCCTGGATGCGGCACGCCGCCCCATGGGGTCGGAGAACCTGGAACGTGTCCGAAGCCTCAACGAAGTCTGGACGGGCAGTTCGGCGCGACGCAACGAGCGCGGTGTGCCGCTTCCCCGACAATGGGAGAGGCCCGAGGGCTTCGTCCTGACCCGCAGCACGCCCATGCAGCTCTTCGAGATCGCGGCGGCGGTCACCGAGATCACGGGGCTTCCCGTGACCTTCGCGGCGGATGTCCTGCCGCCGCTGCCCCCACAGGCCATGACGGGCGTGGGCGGGGTTCCCGTCCCCCAGGGGGTTCCCGCTCTCCAGGGGGGTCCCGCTGCCCCGGGGGGTGACATCAACGCCCTTCTGAACAGCATGGGTTTGGGTCCGCAGCCAGGAACTTTTGGACCTCCTGGCTTGGGGGGCAACATGGCCAACGTGATGGGCGGCATGATACGCCCCATCACGGGAACGCGCATGGCCATGCGCGTGGACTTCCGTGGTCGCCTGTCGCAGTTCATGTCGCAGGTCAGCGCCCATTTCGGCACGGGATGGGAATTCTCGGGCGGCGAAATCCGGATGTTCCGAAACCAGACCAGGACCTTCACGGTCCATGCGCTGCCGTCCTCGATCAGCATGACGGCGGCGCTGACCGCCGACAACAGCACTGGTGGCGGCGGCGGCGGTGGGGGAGGTGGCGGCGGCGGGGGAGCCTCGTCGAACAATCTGTCCAATCAGCGCGTCAACACGTCCATGAACATTCAGATCTGGGACGACATCATCCGCACCGTCACCTCGATCGTGGACACTCAGGGACGCGTGGCAGCCGCCGTGTCCACTGGGACGATCACGGTCACCGCGCCGCCCGCGATCATGGATCGCGTACAGCGCTACCTGGACGGGCAGAACGAGCGACTGGGCCGCCAGGTGACGGTATCCATCACTGTGCTGTCCGTGGAGCTCAACGAGGGCGACAACAACGTCGTGGACGTGGGTGGCCTGCTCAACCAGGCGGGGCGGTTCGGTCTGACCATCGGAACCCCTGGGGGGGTGGCATCGGGTGCGGCGGCGATCGCCACGCTGGCGGCGGGCGGCGTGACGGGAGTCGCAGAGAACCCGCTCGCGGGCAGTGTGAACGCGGGACCGGGTCTGGGCTTCAACATGGCCAACCCCAACTCGCGCTGGAACGGCACCAACGCCCTGGTGCAGGCGCTGTCGACCCGTGGTCGCGTTTCCGTGCGGACCACCACCTCGATCACCACGCTGAACGGCGTTCCCGCACCCGTTCAGGTGGCGAACACGCGGGGCTACGTGCAGAGCGTGGCGGTGAGCGACGCGGCGGCAACCGGAGGTGTCGGATCGACCACGCGCACGACGATCCAGACCAGCACGCTCACAACAGGCTTCTCCTCCTCCATCCTGCCGCGCATAGACCCTGATTCAGAGAGCGTGCTTCTGCAGTACAGCATCAACCTGTCCGAACTGGCTGGCAGCGTGAACGGGTTCGACACCTTCACCTCGCCCGACGGGCGGGCGAGCGTGCAGCTGCCCAACGTCAACAGCCGAAACTTCGTGCAGCAGGCGCAGGTGCCGAGCGGCGCGACCCTGGTGCTGACCGGCTTCGAGCAGGCTTCGAACAGCGCCGACCGGACAGGATCGTTCACGGACCCGACGTTCATGGGACTCGGAGGTCGTCAAGTCGCGCGGCGGGGACGCACGGCCATAGTGATCCTGATGACCCCGACGGTCGTCAACAACCAGATCATCCGCGCCGAGTAACGCCGGCGCGGCGGGGGAAGCGGGAATGAGCGGCGACGAAGGGGACGAGACCTTGGCCGGTGGAGCCTCCGTCTTCCAGGGGGCGGGGGGACTGCAGGTCGGACGTCACGAGTACGCCGTCGGGCTGCTGTGGAATGCGGCCGACCCCAAGAAAATCCGCGCCGAGGCCGCCCGCGAGGCCAAGGATGTAGGGGCCAACCTGTTCCTGCCGCGCAAGGAGGCGGCGCAGTTCGCGCTTGGCTCCACTGCGGAGGGACACAGCACGCGCCAGGCTTCTCTTGCCGCCTCGCTCGCCGACGCGGTGGACGGATCTTTCGTTGGCATCTTCCCGGCAGGGGATAGCGCTTTCTACCTCGTGGGCGTGCGCAACGGCACCGTTCTGGCCACCCTGGACCGACTGATCGAGGGACGCGACGCGGCGGTGGACGAGTTTTCCGTCCTCCAGGCGGAGGGGATGTGGGACTACACCTTCGCCCCCGCCTCCTTCGGGTTCGACCGTAGCAAGGACCAGTCCCTGGAGGACGTGCTGGCTGGGTTCAAACCCAAGGCCAGTCTTCAACCCCTGTCGAACAAGGGCCTTCTTCTGAAGGCTGGCGCGGCGCTGCTGGCGGCTGGCCTGATCTTTCTGCTCTACGGGCAGTTCCAGGCCTGGCAGGAGGCGCGCGAGCAGGAGCGGATGGAGCGCGAGGTGCAGGAGGCCGAGGAGGCGGCACGCCAGGAGGAACAGGCGAGGTTGGCGGCAACCGGACAGTTGCGGGTGGTCATCCCGCCGATGCCCTGGGCGGGTAGAGCCTTCCTCGCCGACCAGTTCAGCGCGTGCCTGAACGCGATCATGTCCGCCCCTACCGAGGTGCCGGGATGGCGGGCGTCCACGATCGGCTGCGGGGCGGACGGCGATGTCCGCATGTCCCTGCGCCGCGAGAGTGGCACGGGGGGGTCTCTGAACTGGGTCGCGCCGTTCCTGACTCGCGAGGGCTTCCGCCCCCGGGTGCAGGCGGTCGGCCAGGGTGGACTGACGGGGCAGGTCGACGTGTCCTGGTCTGCCAACCTCGCCGCCCTGCCCCGCTACTCGGGCGAGGAGGCCACGGCGGGCATCTCCGAGGCGCGCCGCCACATCGTCGCGCACGCCGAGGAGAACTTCATCGCCGAGAGGGTGGCGTTCGCGGAGGTTCCGGGACCGACCGTAGAGATCATGGGGCCGAACAACCAGCCGCAGTCCGTCCCCGTGAGCCGCGGCCTGCGGTTCACCTTCAATCTGCAGATGTCCCCCGAAGGCTTGCTGCCCTTCCTGGGACAGATCCCAGCCGCGGTACTGGAACGCCTGTCCGTGGATATGTCAGACTCCCGGACGTGGACCTGGACCATCGAAGGGGTGTCACATGAACGTATTCCGCTGCCGCCGGACTCGCGGCCGGCTCCTCCCCGCCAGCCTGGCGCTGCTGGTCGCTAGCGCGGCGGGGGCGGCGGCGCAGGCCCCGTCCCTTGTCCTGCCGCCTCCCCAGGCCGCTGGGGCGGCGTTTCCCTCCCCGCCCCGCCCCGTACAGCCGCCGGCGCTGCCGGAAGGGGCGTTCCAGGCGCTGCCGCCCGGAACGACCGCCCCCCCCGCCGCCCCCGTGATCGCCACCGAGGTGCCAAACGACCTGCCGGGCGTGCCTTTCCCCTCCATGGTCCAGCAGGGCACGCGTCCCGTGCCGCTGTCCAACCAGCCTCTCCCACTCGACCCGTCCCGCACCCAGTCCAACATGGGGCAGTTGGAGCGGCAGGTGGGCGAGCGCATGCAGCAGCTCCGCACCGGGGCTGGCGTGGGCCAGCCAGCGGGCGGGGCTGCGGTGCCCGGCGGGATGACACCCCCGTCCATCGCGGGCTACGCGGGCGAGCTCCAGGAACTGGCCCAGACGCAGCGCAACATCCGGGTCCTGCAGGCGCGGCGGCAGGAGGCTGAGGCGGCGATGCAGCTCTACAACCTCCTGTTCGACGCGCGACGCGAGGACGAGGCCGCCCGCCGCCAGGAACGCGAGCGCGAGGACCGCTCCCGGACTCTGTCCTCCGCGGATCCGTCCGCATCTCCGTCCGCCCCGCAGGCGACCGCATCTCAGGCGGCTTTCGAAGCGGCTTCCCGCATGGAACTGCCGCTGCCGCGCATCGTCACCGTCGCGGGCAGCGGTTCAGCGCTGCGCGCGACGCTGCTCGTGCCGTACATCGGCGAGGTGACGGCCAGGCCGGGCACCATGCTCCCCGGGGAACGGCGGGTCACCTCCGTCACGGCGGACGGAGTGACGATCTCGGACCCCCGCCTAGGCCGGGTGTCCCTCGGATTCGGCGACAGCGTACCGGCCGCCCCCCCGCAGCGGATCCCGAGTCTTCCCGGGGTTCCCCCGCAGATCCCTGGGATCCCGCAGCCCCCCCAGCCGCCGCGCTGATTCTCCGACGTTCTGGCGAACGGGGGGGCGGGGAACCTAAAATCCCCTGGAAATGGAACACTGGGAGTGGGGGCGATGAAGTCCTGGCTGAACGACATCAGGTCCCTTGTCGGCCGCAGGTCCGAGGAGCCGCCCGCCCCGAAGATCGATCCTCGGGTCGCCACGAAGAACGGAGCTGGAACCGCGTCCGTGCGGCCACGGGTCCGTCCCGCCATGGCGCAGCCGTTCGGGACGTCGGCCACTCCCACCCCGCAGGGTCGCCGGCCGAACCTGAGCAGGGGGGGGGCGGTTACCCCCGGACCGATTGGGGAGGCGGTTGCCACCTCCCCCGTTGACGAGGGAGAGGGGGCGCGGGCTGCCGCCAGGGAGACAGCGGTCCCCGCGATCTACGAGGAGCGGCGGGGAGGCATGGCCGTCCGGGATCTCGATGATAAGGGCGTGGAGGAGATGAAGTCCTACCAGGGGCGCATCCTGACATCATCATCTGGGAAGTACGGCATCACGGACAGGCAGAGGAAATACGTCGCCCTGCTGGAGGACGGCCGCCTGCTGGTGGCTCGCGGTCACAACGTGACCGACGAGGTGATGCAGGCCAGGCAGTTCCTGCAGAAGAAGAACGCCTTCGTCTCCGCCACGTTCAGCGCGGAGATGGACCTCATACGCCTGCTCTACGAGAACGACGACAAGCGGCAATCCGAAAACTCGGGCCGGCGCAACCGTTCCGAAGGCCTGCAGGAGAAGCAGAAGGAGGTCATCCGCCTGATCCAGGAGGCGCAGGACCTCAAGGCCTCGGATATCCACATCAAGGTTAGCCGCTTCGAGGCGAAGATATTCCTGCGGGTGGACGGAATCATGCAGCGCGTCAACCGCGACATGCTCGCCGACGACGCGCAGGACCTCTGCAACGCCGCCTTCAACATGGCCGACGCGTCGGACTCGACCTACCGCCTCTATGAATACCAGGGCGCCCGCATCTCCAACGTGCGGATCAACCTGCCGGAGCGGGTCCAGTCCATCCGCCTGCAGTTCAACCCCCTGCCCAACGGGGGGCGGTACATGATCGCCCGCCTTCTCTACAAGGAGAGCGCGGGCGGGCAGGACTCGACCAGCGAGGACGTGGACGCGCTGGGCTACAACGAGGTGCATGTCAACCAGATCAAGCGCATGCGGCGCAAGCCCTACGGCATCAACATCATTTCGGGTCCCACGGGGTCCGGCAAGTCCACCACGCTTCAGAAGGCCCTGCTGGCGCTGATGCGCGAGAAGCGCGGCACCATCAACGTGGTGACCATCGAGGATCCGCCGGAGTACGTCATCGAGGGCGCTTCGCAGCTCCCCGTGCTCAACGCGAACACGGACGAAGAGCGCAACGAGAAGTTCCGCCAGGCCATCTCCGCGAGCCTGAGGTCCGACCCCGACATCGTGATGATCGGCGAGATCCGGGACCGGGCCTCGTCCAGCCTGGCCTTCGCCGCCGCGATGACGGGCCACGGGGTGTGGGCCTCGCTCCACGCCAACGACGCTCTCTCCATCCTGGATCGCCTGCGCGACCAGGGGGTGGAGATCTACAAGCTCACCGACCACACGCTGGTCACCGGGTTGATCGGCCAGCGGCTGATCCGAAAGTTGTGCCCGCACTGCTCGGTCCCCTTCGCATCCGCCCGTGCGGAGGGGCTGATCGACGACCTCCTCGCCGGGAGGATCGAGAGACTGGTGGGTGCGGAGCGTGCCGAGGGCGTGCGGGCCTCGTCGGGCAAGACCTGCGGGGCCAAGGGGTGCCGCAACGGCTACGCGGGGCGCGAGGTGGTGGCGGAGACCATCAACCCCGACAGCAAGTTCATGCGGTTTGCCCAGAACGCGGACAAGGAGGGGGCCTACCGCTACTGGCTGGACACGCTCAGCGGCATGACCATGGCCGAGCACGCACTCCAGAAGATGGTGGCGGGACGGATAACGCCGCAGGACATGGAGGAGAAGATGGGGGACCTGGAGGACATCGATAAGGCCCGCGTCGAAACCGTGTTCGGATCGCTGGCGGAGAAGGGGTGAGAACATGGAAATCCTCACGCGACTGGGCGTGGATCCGGAGGCGATCCGCCTTGCCATCGCCCGGCACGAGTTCCAGGGCAAGAACAAGGCGCGCGTCTACTCCAAGCTTGCATCCCTGCTGAATGCGGGCGTTCCCCTGCCCAAGGGGCTGGAGATCCTCCTCATCCACGCGACCCACGACGGACGCAAGCCCAACACCTCGCAGGCCGTCGTCCTGCGCGCGTGGCTGCGCGAGGTTCAGAACGGGCGGTCACTGGGACGCGCCATCCAAGGATGGGTACCCGATTCAGACCGAATCCTGATCGAGGCGGGCGAGCGATCGGGTGCCCTTTCCAAGGCCCTGGAGAACGCCCTGTTCATCGAGAGATCCATGAAGAGGATCCGATCCACGATCACCAATGGGATCTCCTACCCCCTGCTGCTCGTGTTCGTGGCCATCCTCCTGCTGCTGATGTTCTCTCTCTACATCCTGCCGGGATACGAGGAAATCAGGCCGCGAGAGGAGTGGTACGGCGGGGCCGCGACGATGTTGGCACTGGGCGACGCGATCAACTTCTGGATCATACCCACACTGATCGTGTCCGTCGCCCTGATCGCCACCATACTTTACACAATGTCAAGTTGGGTAGGTCCGACACGGGCTAAGTTCGACAATTTCCCCCCCTGGTCGATCTATCGGCTCATCAACGGCTCAGGTTTCATGCTCTCGGTCTCCACCCTGGTGCGGGCGGGCGTACAGGTACCCGAGATTCTCAAGATCCTGCGCCGCGACGCGACCCCGTGGTTCGTGGAAAAGGTGGACGGGGCGCGTCGGCACGTGGACAACGGCCTCAACCTGGGCGAGGCACTATACCGGGCGGGGCACGGCTTCCCGGAACCCGAGGCGGTGATCGACCTGCGCCTGATTGCTGAATTGGAGGGCTTCGACGAGAAACTAGAAAAGATGGGCATTGAATGGGTGGAGAACAGCGTGGAACGCGTCAGCACCCAAATGGGGTTCTTCAAGAACGCATCGATGATCCTGCTTGGCATGGTTTTCGGAGCCATCGTTATCGGCATCACCTCCATTAACCTGCAACTTATGGAAAGCGGACAGAACAGGGGCTGATCGGGATTCGGGATTCTGGCGGGCGTTCAAAAACCATGGCCGCATGTCTGGAGTGAGACCCCCCCTACAGAGGTCAGGGAGCGCGTCCTCCCCTTGCGGCGGCAAAAGACATAGACCTAAGATGAACATGCCCAGGAAAAGGGAGCAGGAGAAAAACATGAACGACATAGATCTGAAGGGTGCACGCCGCGTGTACCGTCGGGGTGTGACTATCATCGAGTTCTCGATGGTCCTAGGCATTTCCGCGTTCATCGCGGCAGGCGCGCTGGCCTACTTTGGCAGCGCGAACACCGGAGCTAAGGTCACCGACAGCCTGAGCCAGGTTGCAGGAATTCAGCTGGCCGTCCGCTCGATCACCGGCGGCCAGCCCGACTACGCGGGCGTGACGGCCGCCCTGGTGGCAAACTCTGGGCAGATCCCTCTGCGCTACGTGACTGGTTCGCCTCCGACTGGCATGACTTCCGCCTTCCGCAGTCCCATCATAGTCCGTCCAACGGCGACGAACGATGCATTCGAGGTCATCCTGACCAACGTGACACGCGATGCGTGCTCGCGGATCGCGTCCTCGGACATGGGCACGGGCATGCGCTCGGTGTTCGTGGGTGCAAACCTGGCTGCGGTCACCGAAGCTCAGCTGACCACCCGCGATGGCCTCGGGGCCTACACCGCCGCCCTGGCCAACACGACGTGCAACGGCCCGACCCGCGCGATCGGCTGGCGCTTCAACTGATCTGATCTCTTGAGAAAGCTCGGATCCTGATGGGAGGGGCTTCGGCCCCTCCCATTTTTGTACTCAACTCCCAGACATTGCCCCGGGAAGTGTTGCGGGGGCACCATGGACGAGCATGGGGGGGGGCGAAATGTCCGAAGAGGAGGCGCTTCCGGCTTTGCCCGGAGGGGGGGGACAGACCCGGCTTTCCCTGGCCCAGAAACTGTCTGACATAGACTTCACGGACCTGAGCTTCTCTGAAGTTGGGGAGGCTTGGCTGCGCAACGTGGCGGGTGAGGACGACCCCATCGTCGGCGTTCCCGAGGGGGTTCTGGACGATTTGGACAGCCTGCACCGCAAGGTCTGCCGGCGTGGCCAGGATGACGTGGAATTCTTCATGGATTACGACGGTATGCGCTTCCGCGTGTCGCGCATAGACGACGTCGGTGGGCGCTGGTTCACCCTGCGCCGGGCCATGTACCCCATCCCCCGCCTGTCTGCCCTGGCGGGCATACACCCCAAGGTTCTCCAAGCGCTGGGTCGGATCGGCAAGCCGCCCGAGGGACACGGCCTGATCCTGGTCTCCGGACCGACGACGGCAGGCAAGACCACCACCGCGTGCTCGCTGATCCAGGAGTATCTCCTGAGCTACGGCGACGTGGCGGTGACCGTGGAAGACCCCCCAGAGCTGCCACTGAACGGCTCGCACGGACGCGCGGGCCACTGCTTCCAGACCCAGGCCCCGGGCGGGGACTTCGCCGAGGGCATGAAACTGACGATGCGCCGTGCCCCCCGCTACATCCTCCTCGGCGAGGTCCGGGGCGGCGGCGAGGCCAACGCGGCTATCCGCGCTGCCAACAACGGCCACGTCGTCCTGACCACGATCCACGCGGGCAACTGCATCGAGGCCATCAACTCTATGCTGAAGTTCGCCGAGCAGGCCCAGAACGCCGCCCTCTCTCGCACCATGCTGGCGGACGGCCTATCTGCTGTATTGAACCAGCGCCTGGTGCAGACCAAGCGCGGACGCAGGGAGATAAAGCTGGAATTCCTTTTCCTGGGCAGGGGTGACCGCGACAAGGGTCCTCGATCCCTGATTCGGGCAGGAAAGACAGAGCAGTTGACGACCGCGATCAGCAACCAGGCCGCGCGGGTCATCCAGGGACTGATGCCCCTGGAGGATTGAAGAGGAGGAGGGCATGAGTGGTACTTTTATTCATGGTCATTATCAGTTTCCTGATAGCCGAGCAGTCATCCACCACCAGGATGCGCCTGAAATCGCTTCCATGAAGAAGCAGTACCACGCCATGGCGGTCGGCACGTGTTCCTTATCGAATTTTACGCGTCTCGGCGTGGAGATCATCCCGCCTAATCCGCCCTCTGGGGGATTTGATGCGGCATGCTTTCCACACCGCTGAACTGGGGGAATACACACCATGCCCATACTGTTTTTCCTGTCCGCTCTTAGCCTGCTGATGGCAGGGTCACTTGGGCTGGAACAAGGACGGGTCGAAGAGAAAAGGGACACTGGAGCGGCGATGGCGGGGGCGATGATGCGCTACCACGCCATGGCGGTGCGGACGTGCAGCCCGCCTCTACCTTCCTGCCCGATTGGATTCGTGACGGTGGTCCTCCCCCCCGGAAGCAGCGCGGACCTGGCCGTTCTGTCCGCACGCTTCGCTTCGGCCTGGAATGGAACCCACGTCGTGACCGTACTGCGGGATGGACAGGCCCGCAGGATGGACAACTCTCCTGGCCTTCTGTCCGCAGCCTTGGTTGAAATGTCGGGTGAATCGGTCCTGGCCGGCCCCTATTCGGCGGCCAACCAATCAGTGGGATCGCCCGCCAGGGCATACCGCATACGCCAGCCCGACGGAACCTGGATGGTCGCCGCGATGGACACGCCCACGATGGGCATCACGTCTGCGAGACTTAGGGGGATCCCCGCCGCCTTCGTCCCGGGACTTACCCTGACCAATGGCGCGCCGGTGGTGGCGACACCCCTTAACTGAGCCAGACTTTCCGAGCGACGAGCGAGGATGGGGGATGACCCAAGACGCGTTCATAACGGCCAGGAGCCGCCACGCCCACGTTCTGGAGCGGCTCGCCCGGTTGCCTCAGGCCGTCGTGCTGGACACCCGCGACGCGCTGGCCTGGATCGAACGCGTCAAGTCGTCCGACCCCGAAAGACTGGATTTCCATCTCCTGAGGCTGGGTGGCATCGGGGGATCGGAGTCGTCCGCCGCCGTTGCATGGGCGGTGGGCGGCCTCAAGTCCCGCAAGACGGTCCAGTCCCTGGTGCGCGACAAGCTGCTGCGCCGCACCCCTGACAGGCCGAACGCGGACATGTTGCGGGGGTCGTTCCTGGAGGAGCACGTACGCGCCGTGTTCGAGCTTCGCCTGGACCGCGACGGGGCTCGCTGGGAGCGCCTCCGGGCCGAGGAGGTGTCCGTGTCGGAGGCTCGGCCCGCGGCTTACCCGTGGCTGCGGGCCAGTCCCGACGGCCTCTACCGGATCGACGGGCGGACGGTCCTGGTGGACTTCAAGTGCCCGACTGCCGATTCGCTGAGGGACCAGCTCCGCACGGAGGGCAACGACGACTACAAGGTGCAGCTCAACCACTACGAGATCGTGGCGGGTGCTGCGGGGGTGCGGATTGATGACCTCTGGCTGGCCCTCTACGACTACAACCGCGCGGCTACGGACGGGGTGCAGGTCCTGCGGGTCGCCAGTGATGGGCTGCTCCAGCAGAGGATCGTCGAGTCCACCGGCGAGGTGTGGAACGAGTGGGTGATGCGGGGGGTGGTCCCGCCCTACGAGCCGCGCATGTCCATGGCCTCGGGCGAGGCCCCTCCTCCCGAGATCGAGGAGGCGGCCGTGCGCGCGGCCGGCGCGCGCCTCCTCGCCAAGGCGGCGACGGAAACCTACGAGGCGGAGCGGACCAGGGTGTCCGACTGGTTCGGGCGGCACGGACGCGTGGGCGAAGGGCATTTCCGCGTCGGTCGTCCCGCCGATGGCGAGGCGGGGCTGATGACTCTGAAGGCCAGGGAGGAAATCGATATCGAACTGGCCGTGGAGCGGCTGTCCTCCGCACACGACTGGAACGACGTGGAACTGGAGGAGCTGAGGGCCGATGGGTCCTACGACCTGAGAAGCCTGACATCCCACTACGACAGACTCCGCGCGGCGGCGGAGAAGGTCATGGAGGCCGTGTCCCGGGGCGAGCTACCGGAACCGGCGGTGGCGCGCACCCTGGCCGCCCGCCTGGACGCGCGTCCGACCTGCGGGGACGCGGGGTTCGACCCCGCGAAGGTGGAGGAGGCGCTTGTCGCTTGCGGGGAGGTGCCCTATGAGTACCGCCGCGAGGTGGTGTCCGTGACCCTGGACCGCAGGGAAAGGGGTGACGTGGACAGCGCCCTCGTCCGGTCCCACAGGATCGTGGACGCAGCGCTTTCGGAGGGGCTGTTCGCCGCTCCGGAGGACAGCTCCGTCGAATTCATGGATGGGGTGCCGCACCAATCCCTGTGAGGGGTGGGCGGTTTCTCCGGGGTCTCCTTCCCCCGTTCGGAAGAAGGAGGGCCGAACCCGGGACGGTCCCTGGCCTGGGGTGGGCTTCATACGTCGCGGGGGACGGAGAACGGAAAACGATGTACGACGACCTCAACCCCGGTGCGGTGGCCCAGCGCGCCAACAAGGGCTTCGCGCCGAAGTCCCGCCCCGACGCGCCGCGCACGGCCGTGCTGTTGCTGACGGAAAAGCCATCCCGGATCGAGGGGAGCCTCGGCCTCGGGGTGACCGCCCTCTACAACGAGATACCGGCGGGCGGCAACCGGTATTCCCGCGTCCCCGTGTGGGCCGACAAGGTCTACGCTGTGCGCGGCGTACTCCTCAGCGAGGTGGCGGGCCTGAAGCCCCGCTTCGCAGACTCCGACGAGGTGATGGTGGATTACAAGGCGCGCTGCGCCGCCCTGCGCGCGGAGGATCCCAAGGCGAAGCTTCCCCCCCGCCCGGCCAGCGTCGTGCTCAACGGGCGTGAGGCCTTCCCCGTTGGCGAGGCGGTGGAAATCCTGATCCCGCTCGGCGACAACGACGAGAAGCTGAAGGCCGCCGCCGTCGGGTCCGTCATGGTCCTGGAGGGCGTGACCGTGCGGGCCAAGCCCATCGGCCAGGAGGCCCAGACGCTCAAGGGTGCGCTAACCCCCGCGCCGAACTCCGTGCTGGAGAAGAAGGGCCAGGACGGCAAGCCAGTCGGCGTGCTGGTGGCCTACGACGAGAAGACGCGCACGCCGGCCCGCAGCGCCCCGATGGGCTTCTTCCACGGCGGCCCCTCGCGCGCCACCCATGGGGAGGAGACGGCGGCCATCGGCCCGATCACCGTGATCTCCCGCCCCTTCGTGGCCACGAAGGGTGCGGAGGACCGCCCGCGCGACCCCAACGACCCCCCGCTGATGCTGACCTCCAACATGTCCGCGATGGGCGTGGTGCTGGACATGGACCCCGACAAGCACCTGTCGGGCGCGACCTCCATGCAGGAGCTGCGGGAGTACATGGAGGGCTGGGAGGAGGCCAAGGCCGAATCCTTCAAGTCCGGCTCCCTGCCGGCGGGATGGACCTACGACGCGGCCCCGGGTTCGGACAGCCCCGGCGTGGCGGCGGCCACGGTGCGGTTCTTTCGCCTGCCCAAGACCCGGGAAGGCGAGATGCTGACCGACCCAGCCGACGTGGCGGCCCGCAACGCGGAGTACCGCGCCAAGGGCGGCGTGACGTCCTTCGCCTTCACCGTGGCTGCGGGGCGGACCAAAGTGGAGGGCGGCGAGGGCGCGTGGCGGCAGCGCACGCTCGTGGAGGCGTTCGACGCGTTCGTCGCCGAGCAGTCCGCCAACGCCGCCAAGTACCGGGCGCGGGCTGAGGCGGGCAGGAACGAGGACGTCCTGGCGACGCAGCCGCTGTCCGCCATGATCGAGGGGGGCAAGTGGCACGTCGAGGTCATCCCCGGGGTGGGCTTCAACTTCGGGCCGATGCTCAAGAAGTCGAAGTATGACCGAGCCCAGGATTTCCTGACCTGGGGCGAGGCCCGCCAGAGCGCGAGCCGCCCCACGGAGAAGGGCAACGTCGTCTCCTACGATCCCGTCATGGGCGCAAAGGAGCTTCTGCCCGGAGTTCGCGGCTCGCACAAGCCGAAGGACGGCGAGGAGGCGCGGGAGGTGACCCTGGTGGCGCGGCCGGGCGTGACGATGGGCTACATGGACGTCCTGTCGCTCCCCCGCGAGGAGGAGGATGAGAACGGCCAGATGGTCAAGGTCGTCGGACCCGACCAGCAGATCGTCACGGACATCCGCCCGATGAGCAAGCACGACGCGCCGCTGCCGCTGGACCTGCTGCCCACGCCTGGCGTGCCCGAGGTCCTGGTCGCCGACCTGGAGGCGCAGCGCGAGACGGTCGCCAAGAACACGCGGACGGCCGACTTCGCGATGTCCCAGCGCCGCCGCGCCCAGGCCACTGCTCCCAAGGCCGGGGCGGACAGCGCGACATCCGCCCTGGCGGACGAGGATGGCGCGGCCCCGGGGCCGCGCCTCTGAGAAGCTCGGTCCCGCATCGGCGTCGGCGGCGAACGGGGGCGGGGCGGCAAGCCCCGCCCCTTCTCTTTTGGCGGGCGTGCCGGGATGCCGGGGCGGGGGGCAGGATAGGGACATGAGCGACGCGCGCGGGACACTGTCCCTCCCCGAGGTTCCGCTGCCCGACTGGTCGTCGCCGCCCCGGCGTGTGGCGGAGATGCTCAACGACCGCCAGGCCCGCTACGTCGCGCGTTCCGCAGTCAACCGCACGGGAGCCGCCGCCCCCGCCGCGCTGGCCCCGCTGATGGATGCGGCGCTCGCCGCGCTGGAATCCAGAGTGGGCGACATCGACGCGTGGACCGCCGACCGCCTGGGATGGGGGGTCGCGGAGATGGGCGAACGCCTGACCTCCGAGCAGGTGGACGCGGTGGCCCTGGCCCTGGAGGCGATGGAGGCGGGACGGGGATTCCTGGTCGCCGACGTGACGGGGTTCGGCAAGGGGCGGATCGCCGCCGCCGTGGCCCGGGGGGCGGTCCTGGCGAGGCGGCGGCTCGTGTTCTTCACCGAAAAGGACAACCTGTTCTCGGACTTCTGGCGGGACGTACGCGACATCGGCTCGGAGGATGTGCTGGGCAGGCCGTTCATCCTCAACGCGGGCGCGAGGATCGTGGACACGCGTTCGAGCGAAGGCAACGCGGTGTTCCCCCCGCTGCGAAAGGCGGAGGTGGACGCTGCGGTGCGCGATGGGTCGGTGCCTGAGGGCTGCCGCGTGGTCATGGTCACCTACAGCCAGTTCCGCCGCCGGGGTCCCAAGGCGGAGTGGCTGGAGCGGGTGGCGGACGGCGCGCACCTGGTGTTCGACGAGGGCCACAACCAGGCCGGGGACAGCGCGACGCGGACGCTTCTCGCTCCGGCGGCGGAACGCGCCGCCTCGATCACCTATTCCACGGCCACGGCCGGGCGCGACCTGCGAAACCTCTCCTCCTACGCCTCCGTGTTCCCGTGGCTGTCGAGCATGGGCGACTCCGATGAACTGCCGCGGGGCCTGGGGCTGGCGGTGGCCGAGGCGAGCGTGCGGGAGGCCTGCGCGCGGGGGTTGGTCGTGCGGCGCGAACACGACCTCAGCAACATGCGCCTCAACGTGGTGGAGGACCGGGAGCGGATGGGCCGCAACGAGGCCCTGGCCGAGGCCCTGGCCCCGGTTCTGAGCGGGATGGCCCGCCTCGGGTCGCGGGTCTACGCCATCGCGGAGGAGCGCAACGCCCGCAACCGGGAGGCGGTGTCGGAACTGCCGCCAGGCAAGCGGCGCGCGGCCTCGGAGGTGTGGTTCTCCCATAATTTCGGGGCCAAGCTGAACGCGATCGTCGGGCAGTTCCTGGTGGCGCTGAAGGTGGACATGACCGTGTCCAGGTGCGTGGAGGACATCCGGGCGGGTCGCAAGCCCGTGGTGGTCATCGAGAGCACCATGGAAAGTCTGCTCCGGGAGTTCAACCGCCCGCCCGACGCAGGCCTGGCGGGACAGGAAAACGACGAGGATGCCCAGGAATACGAGGTGGAGGACTCTTTGGAAGGTCAGGAGACTCCGCAGGACGGAGGCCGCGTGCCGACCTTCGGGGATGCGCTGCGGCTGATGGCCGAGCGAATGCTGCGCGTCAGCGTACGGCGGGGCGGCCCCGACGGGGAGCGGGAGGTGATCGACCTCGGGGACGGGGATGAGGGCCTGGCCGCGGCCAGGAACGGGGTCGTGGCCCTGGCCGCTGGGTTCCCAGACCTGCCGCTCAGCCCCATCGATGACATCCGCGAACGCATCGAGGAGGAGGGCGAGAGAGCCCACGCGGCGGGCGAGGCGGCCCGGCCATGGGTGGCGGACGAGATATCCGCCCGCTCCGCACGGGTTCGCGAGGGACGCTACGAGGCAATGCCGGCGCGCGACCGCAACGTCACCGTGGCCCGGTTCAACAACGGGGAGATCGACGCGCTGGTGCTCACCACCGCCGCGTCCACGGGCCTCTCGCTGCACGACGCGGCCCACCTTCCCGTGCAGGCGGCACGGCGGATGTACGAACTGCGCCCGCCGCGCAACGTCATCCAGCGCGTGCAGATGTGGGGCCGCGTGTTCCGTCGCGGACAGCGGACGGAACCCGATTTCTTCGTCCTGTCATCAGGACTTGACGCGGAGACGTTCGACCTGGCCGTGCAGAACCGCAAGGTACAGGCGCTGAGCGCGAGCGTGGCGGGCGACGCAGCCTCGGGGGCCGTCGTCGCGGCACGGGACTACGAGGACGCGTCCGGCAATGACATCGCCCACGATATTCTGATGGAGCATCCCCACTTGGCCAGGGACATGGCCATCTCGCTGTCCGTGCCGCGCGAGGAAGGGGACCGATCGCTGTTCTGGATCAGCAAGCTCCTGCGCCGCCTGTGGCTCGTCGGCAAGGCCGACCGGGAGTTCCTCTACGGCGCGCTCACGGCAGCCTACGAGGAGCGGGTGCGCTCGGGGCTGGCACGGGCGGGCGACGGCGGACGCCTGGAGGGGACGTGGCGGCCCCTGTCGCGCCGACTCGTCGAACGCGGCGACGGCTTCGGAAATCCGCTGACGGCGGGGAACGTGTATCTGACCGAGGTGTGTTCGACGGTCTTCCGCGACCCTGTCGGGACGGAGGAGTTGCGCCACCTCGTGCGGGAGGCGGCGGCCGGCTTCGCCAGGAAAGTGGACGGGCTGGCCGAACGCCTGGAGGCGGGCCGCGGCGAGGCGCTGCTGTCCGTGCTGCACGCGCCGTGGAGGAGCGTGGACAAGGCGCTGCGGGCGGAGGACGCGAACCCCGTCAAGCGGATGGCGGAGACTGTATCCCGCCTGTCCTGGTACGCCCGGAACGCCCGCCCCGGCGTGGGCGGCGTTTTCCCGGGAGAAGACGGGGAACCCGAAAGGGGCGTGCTGGTGGACATGCTGCCGGGCGAGGGGGCCGCCGCGCGCTCCCCCAGGGAGTGGCTCCTGTCCTATGTCCTGCCGGGCGACGAGGAGGTGAGGGTGGTCTCCCTCGACGTGATGCTGCGCGACCCCAGGTTCCGGGTCGGAAACCGGCAGGACGCGGCGGCGCTGCGCCCGGAGTTCGACCGCTGTGCCCCCGGCACGGCGCTGGTCTCGCGCAAGATACTGGACGGCAGCCCCCTGGGAACCCTGGCCGCCGCCCGCCGGCTGGGTGGCGGGCGGCGCGTGGCCTTTTCCGACCTGGCGGGCAACGAGCGCGAGGGCGTTCTCCTGCCGAAGTCCCTGGCCACGCGCGTCGCCTCCGTCCCCGGGGTCGCCTCGACGGCGCGGGCGGCCGAGGCCGTCCTGGCCGACGGCGGTCGCCTCCTCACCTCGCCCGACAACCCGGGCGAGGGCGTCGAGATCCGGCCCTACGACGGCGGACGTGCCTTGGTCACCTGTCCCCGGCGCGGCAAGGGGGCCGAACTGTTCCGCCACGCCCCCCTGGCGGAGGCCGTGGGTGGCTGGCACGACTATGGGCAGCGAGCCGAGGCCCTGGTGCCGCGTGACATCATGGGGGCTGTCGTGGCCGCCCTGGCCGGGAAGGGGGCGCTGCTCTCCTACGCGGCTGAGCACCGGCGGGCGGCGATGGCGGTCGCAGACCCTGTGTCCGACGACCTACCCGCGCCGCCCAGGCTCGCATAGGATGCGGCGGCAGACGGCGTTCTGGTCCGCAGCTGAGAACGCGCGCGTTCGGGAGTTGGCATGAAGCGCCTCTTTATCGCCGAGAAGCCAAGCATGGCCGAGCACATAGCCGCAGCCCTGGGGGAGATGGCGGGGGAGAAGCCGCGCCGGGGGGACGGGGCCTGGGAGGTGGGCGGCGACGCGGTCGCCTGGCTGTTCGGCCACATGTACGAGCTGGCCGAGCCTAAGTCATACAAGCCCGAGTGGGAGCGCTGGAACCTCGAAAGCCTGCCCATCGTGGTGCCAGACGGGCAGTGGCGGCTGGTCGTGTCCGAAGGCGACGACAAGGATTTCAACGCCCGGGTCAGGGGGCAGATATCCAAGATCAAGTCCATGCTCGGGCGCGCCGCCCGCGTGGTGAATGCGGGCGACCCCGCACGCGAGGGCCAGCTGCTGGTGGACGAGCTGCTGGCGGAGAACGGGGTGGACCCGTTCGCCCCCAACGTGGAGCGGCTCTGGGTCCAGAGCATGGCGCGCAAGGACATGATCGCCGCACTGTCCGCCCTGCGGCCCAACGCTGATAAGCGCGGGCTCTACGACAGCGGGGTGTGCCGCCAGCGCGCGGACTGGCAGCACGGGATGAGCTTCTCGCGTCTCTACACCGTCCTCGCGCGCAACGCGGGCAAGGACACGAGCATCAGCGTGGGGCGCGTGCAGACCCCCACCCTGCGCATCGTCGTGGACCGGGACCGCGAGCGGATCGCGTTCCGACCCGTGGACCACTTCCTTCCCCGCGTCGTGTTCCGCCACGAGCGCGGCCCCTTCCGCGCCAACTGGGTGGTGCCCCAGGAGTGCGAAGGTCTCGACCCCGAAGGTCGGCTGGTGTCCAGGGCGGCCGCCCAGGCCATCCTGGAAAGGGTCGCGGGGCGGGCTGGGCGCGTGTCGGGGTGGCGCAACGAGGCAAAGTCGGTGACCCCGCCGCTGCCGTTCTCGCTGTCCACGCTGCAGACGTCGGCTTCGGCCAAGCTTGGGATGACCGCCAAGGAGGTGCTCGACGTCGCCCAGTCCCTGTACGAGAAGCACAAGGCGACCACCTACCCCCGCACGGACAGCCAGCACCTCCCCATGGCGATCTGGCGCGACGAGGCGAGGGGCATCCTGCGGGAACTGGCGGGCGTGCCCGAGATGGGCGAAGCGTCCGCGCGCGCCGACCCGTCGCTGCGCAGCGGCGCGTGGGACGACGCGAAAGTCACCGACCACCACGGGATCATCCCGACATCCGACTTCAGGCCCGCGCGCCTGGAAGCCATGAACCCGCAGGAGCGGGCGGTGTTCCTCATGATCGCCAAGGCGTTCCTGGCGCAGTTCTTCCCCGCCCACCGCTACCGCGCCGTGACCGCGGACGTCCTGTGCGAGGGGGAATCCTTCCGTGCCGCGGGGCGGGTGCAGGTCGATCCCGGCTGGCGGGCTGTGTACGGGGCCGCGGAGGAAGATGAGGAGAACGACACGGGCGGATCCGACCGGCAGACGCTGCCCGAGATGGCCAAAGGCGACCCCGTCGTTGCCGCGGGCGAAGGGGCGGACCTCAACCCCCGCCGCACCTCGCCGCCGCCCGCGTTCACCGACGGCACCCTCGTGGCGGCCATGGAGAACATCCACAGGTTCGTCACCGACGAGGCGGTGCGGCGCAGGCTGCGCGAGAACTCGGGGATCGGCACGCCCGCGACGCGGGCCGATGTGATCCAGACCCTGCTGCGTCGGAAGTTCTTGGAGCGCAAGGGAAAGAACGGCCTGGCCTCCACCGAGTTCGGGCGAAGCGTGATCGACGCGCTGCCCGAGGAGCTCAAGGATCCCGGGATGACCGCCCTGTGGGAGGACATGTTCTCCCGCGTGGAAGCGGGCGAGGTGTCCGTGACCACTTTCCTGGAACAGCAGGCCGGCACCATCTCCCGGATGGTGAAGGACTTCCGCGGGCGGACCCTGGTCATCAAGGGGGTCAAGGGCGTGCGTCCCATGGACGGGGACGGCAAGCCCTGCCCCAGGTGTGGGTCGGGGACGATGGTGACCCTGGAGATCCGCAAGGAGGGGCCGAGCAAGGGGAAGCGCTACCTTCGCTGCTCCAACCGCGAAGGCTGCGACAACGTGGACTGGGGGGACCCCAAGGCCGAGGGCGACGGCCTGCCGTGTCCGAAGTGCGGCAAGGGGGTGCTGACCACCCGCACCGTGCGCAAGGAGGGCCCGAACAAGGGCAAGGTGTTCCTGGTCTGCTCGACCGGGCCCGAGGCGTGCGACCACCGCCAGTGGCCTGGCGAGGACGGCCGGGCCGCCCCGCCGCCCGACCCCATCGCCGGCCACGGCAAGCCCTGCCCGAAGTGCGGCAAGGGGCGCATGGTCACGCGGGTGGTGCGCAAGGACGGGCCGAACAAGGGGAAGGCCTTCCTGTCCTGCGACGCGGGGGAGGCTTGCCGCCACGCGGAGTGGCTGGAGGACAACGTGGCCCCGCTCCTGGGGCACGGACAGCCCTGTCCGAAATGCGGCAAGGGGACACGCCGCACGAGGGAGATCACGGCCAAGAAGGACGGACGGAAGCACCGGCTCCTGGAATGCTCCGCCAAGCCCGCCTGCGACTGGGTGGAGTGGGAGAACGGCCCGAAAAAATAAAGTGCTGGTGGACCGAAGCGTTGTTGACAGTCCCGTCGGACCGGGCAACATGCGCGCCGCCCAAGACCCGGCAAAGGAACCTTCAATGCGCCAAACCACGTTTCGGGCAGGCCTGCTCGCGACCACCCTGATTCTCCTGGGCGGCGGCGCGTCCGCGCAAGCCCCCCAGCCCGGAGCGTCCGGGGCTGCGGTTCCCCGCGCGACGACCCCCGTCCCGCCCGGGGTCCGTGGACCGGTCCCGGACATCGGCGCGTCTGTAGGCGCGCAATCGCCGGGCGTGCCGCCCGTTCTCCGATTCGTGATCGACCAGGGGGCGAGGCTGACCAGCCTCGGAGAGCTGCGTCCTGGCGTGATCGGATACCTGGCCGAATCGGCGAACGGGAAGTTCCAGACCTTCTACGTGCTGGACGACCAGACCATCCTGGCGGGGCTGGCCTTCCGGCTCGGCAACCAGGCGATGGCCGCGCTGGAGAACGTCACGGCCGCTCAGGTGGTGGAGATGCAGCGGCGCATCGACGTGGCCCGCAACCGCGAGGAGGAGGTGCGTCGGCGGAACGTGGAACTGGCGGAGCAGGCCCAGCGCCGCGTCGAGGAGGCGATGGCGACCAACCGCGACCGCCTGTCCGAACTGGCCGGGCGCACGGCGCAGGCCGAGGCGGCGCGCCGTCAGGTCGAGGCCGCCGCGCAGCTCCAGCTGCCCCAGGCCCCGCCGTCGGTGAGCGGCGGCCTGCGCCCGACGGGCGGGTTTCCCGATGTCTCTGCCCCGACCAAGCCGCCCGCAGCAGCGGGCGGAGCGCTGCCGGCGGCGGCGGGGGCCGCTGCGGACCCGTTTCTGTCCCCGCTCAACCGCGCCGCCTTCCTGGGCGAGCTGGAAGCCAACCCGCCCAGGATGATGTGGTTCGACCTCGGGCCGCGCGACGCGCCGATGGTCGTCATGGTCGCCGACCCGACCTGCGAGTTCTGCCACCGCGCCTGGCAGGTCTTGCGCCCCATGGTGCAGGAGAGGCGGGTGCGGGTGCGCGTGGTGATGATAGCGGGCCGCCCCCAGGCGGAGGCGGCGGCGATCTCCATCCTGTCGCGCGAGGAACCCGGGCGCGCGTTCTGGAACGGCGAGGGCAGCAGCACCCAGCCCGTGCAGGCCCCGCCCCCGGAGGGCACGGCCGAGTTCGCGCGTGGGCAGAACGGCCTGCGGCTCAACGCGGCCTTCGTGGACCGGTTCGGCCAGAGCATCTCGCAGACCCCCTTCCTGGCCTATGTCGGCGCGGACGGGCAGCTGCGGTCCACGGCGGGGACGGAGCGGCTGGACGCGTTCCTGCGCGGCGTGCCGCCGTCCCGGGCGCAGCTGCCCCCACAGGCTGGGGCGGTGCGTTGACCCAGGGCCGCCTCCCGGAGCTCGTGGCCGTCGGCGGGCGCAAGCGGGCGGGCAAGGGGATGATCGCCGACCGGTTGGTGTCAGAACACGGCTATGTCGCCGTGAAGTTCGCCACCGCCCTCAAGGCGATGCTCCACACGCTCCTGCTGCGGTCAGGGGTGGACGGGGCGACGGCGGAGCGATTGGTCGAGGGCGACCTGAAGGAGATGCCGCTGCCACCCCCAGGAGGGGCGACGGCGGCAGGACTGCCCGCCTGTCTGGATGCTCTGCCCTTCGCCGGGCGTTCCTGCCGCCACGCCATGCAGACGCTGGGGGATTGGGGGCGGGGCAGCATGGCCCCGTTCCTGTGGCTGGACATCGCCTGCTTCGAGGCCGAGGCCCACATCGCCGCCGGGCGGAGGGTGGTCATCGATGACATGCGCTTCCCCAACGAGGCGGCGCGCATGATCGGCAAGGGGGCGGCACGCTGGAAGGTGATCAACCTCCGCCTGCCCCCGCCGGATGACGGACACGCCTCGGAGGTGGAACTGCCGGACGAGGTGTACACGCACTTCATCGTCAACGACGCGGACATCCCCGCGCTGTGGGAACGGGTGGACGAGGCTCTGGCCCGACCCTAGGAGGACATCCAGTCGTCGGAACGCTTGCAGGGCGTGCACATCCAGTTGTGCTTCCCCTCCGACCAGAACACCTTCCGACAACGCAGGCACCTGCGCTCCTTCTCCCCGGGCTTCGCGCCCCGAAATGCCACCTTGCCTGTCCCCCAGTCCGCCTCGCCCTGGTAAGTGGGGACAGGCACGAGCAGGCGGGATACCATGTCCTCCTCAGGGTTCAGCGCCTCCAGCCTGGAGATGATGGAATCGGGACTTCGCACCATGGCCTTGGCGACGGCCATCACATCGATCATTCCCTGCGCGTCCGTCGCCATTTCGGACTGATGACGCAGTTCGTCGTCGTCATCTGGACCCCATTTCCTCCTGTTGCGATCCTGCTCGCCGCCGCGCGGCGGGAGCCCCAGGCGGCTGGCCTGGGTTTGGATGCTGGAGGCCGACCTGTTCATCATGCGGGCGATGAGCAGGATCGAGCCGATGGTGGCCCACAGCCCCATCAGCGTCTCGTTGTCCCGGACGTCCCAGGGACGTCGGCTGTTCGACTTGGCCGCCTCCACCGATTCCCCCCCTGATCGCGCATCATACGCCGGGCCAAAGGGCCTCCGGGAGGTATTCCTGCCCGAACCCGGCGTGGGGTGCCCGGCAATGGCACGGCCAGGCGGCGGCGTGGTAGCCTTCGGGGATACATGGTGGGTGGTCGGCGGACATGTCTGACGGGTCGGGAAAGCGCGGCGGCAGATCCAGGGATTCGAGCCGTGTTCGGCGGGAGGGGGAGAAAAACTCGTCGCCCACCCCTAACGGGGCGATGCTCGACGAGGCCCTGGCGACGCGTCTCGTCCAGTCCTCCTACACGCGCGAAAGGGCCTACTTCCTGATGCGCGTGGCGGTGGCGAGCCTGTCCTTGAACTTGGTGCTGGGAGCCGCGCTGGGCTTCGTGGCCCTGCGCCCACCGGAGAACAGGTATTTCCTGTCCAACCCCGACGGCACCATGCGACCGCTCGTCGCCCTGAACCAGCCCGTGCTGTCCGACGCGGAGAGGGGACTCTGGGTGGTCCAGGCCGTGACGGAGAGCATGACCTTTGATTTCACGAACTTCCGCAGCCAGCTCCAGCGCTCCCGGCAGTTCTTCACCCCCGACGGTTTCGAGGCGTTCAACAACGCGCTGACGGAAAGCGGAATCCTGAGTTCTGTCAACCGCTTCAAATATGTGGTCAGCGCGGTCCCCACGGGAGCGCCCGTGCAGGTCCGGGGTGGCAACCTGCCTGGGTCCGGGCTGTATGCCTGGGAATACCAGATCCCGCTCCTGCTTACCTACACGGCTTCGGACCGCACCAACAACCAGAACATCACCGTCAGCGTCATGGTCGTGCGGATGCGGGAAACCGAAAACCCCAGGGGGCTGGGGATCGCCCGGTTCGAGGCCCGCTGATCGGGTCTCACAAAGGGATGGACGCGGGCGGGCAGCCACGGCTTGAATGTCGGGAAGGAAAATCCCCGGGGGAAGAGCGATGCGCCTGAGCGCCACGATTGCGATCATGGGCCTGGCCTGGTGCGCTTCGGGAGCGGCTGCGCAGCAGGGGCGGGAGCCGCGTCCCGCCCCTGCGCCAACGCCCCAGCCACCGGCCCAGATGGTGCCCGCCTCTCCGGGCGGCGTGCTGCCCGGGAACGGCGTTCAGCCGCTGGTCGCCCCGCTTTCGTTGCCGCCAGCCGCCCCGCCCGCCCCCGTTGCGGCCCCGCCCGCGGCCCAGACCCCTGACCAGGCGCGCGAGCAGGCGCAAAACGAGCAGTTCATGCGCGCGCTGCAGGGGCTGATGCCGCTCACGCCGGAACAGGTCCGCCGCACCCGTCAGGCGGCGGACGCGGTGGGGGATGCCGCCGCGCGGCCCAGCACGCAGCCCAGGCCGGTGACGCGCAGCGTGTCGCTGACGCTGCGCCCTGGCGAACCCCTTCCCACCGTGCGGACCTTCGTGGGCAACGCGACGACGCTCACCTTCGCTGACCAGTCCGGGGCGGCGTGGCCTATCGCGTCGGTCACCTCGGGCAACCCCGGGGCCGTGGCCATCATCAGAGCCGGATCGGAAACGCAGCCCAGCAATATCGCCGTCCTCAGCCCCCTGCAACAGTTCGCCTTCGCCAACAACGTGGTGATCACCCTCCAGGGAAACCCAGTGCCGATCGTGATCGGGATCCAGACCGGGGGTTCGCCCGAGGTCGATTTCCGGGTCGATTTCGCGTTGCGCGGACGCGGCCCCAACGCCGCGTCCGAACCGCTGGCCATGTCCCAGCTCGCGCCGACCAACGACGCGGTCATGCAGGCCTTCGTGGACGGTCTGGCCCCCCAGGGTGCGCGCCGGCTGTCCACCTCGCGGCCAGACGTGGAGGCCTGGCGACATGAAGACGTGATGTATGTCCGCACCTCCCTGGAACTGCTTTCGCCCGCTGCGACGGCCAGGGCATCGCACGTCTCGGGGGTTCGCGTGTTTGCTCTGGTCTATTCCCCGGTGCTCGTGCTGTCGCAGAATGGGCAACAGGTCCGCGTGAGCGTGGACGAGCGTTCGGACAGGGGGCGGGGCCGATGAGCGGGGGAATGGGGGGGAACCTCAAGGCGATCGGGGACGACCGGAAGAGCCGGCTGATGCTGGCCGGCGCTGGCCTGGTCATCTTCGGGGCGCTGGTCTACGCATTCATGCCCTCCTCGGAGGGGTTGGGCAGCGCGGCTCTGCCCAACGCGCCGGCCACCGACGCGGCCCCGGGTGGCACGGTGGTCTCGCCGCGCTACGCCGAGGCCCTGCGTACGGCCGATCAACAGCGGGTGGAGGCAGCCCAGAACGTGCCGATGGGCCGGGGGGCAGCAGCCCTGCCCACCCCTGTTTTCCAGGGACTGGGCGACCGGCTCCCCAGCGTGTTCGGCCCGCGCGAGGAGACGGGACGCGACCCCCCGGCGGCAATGTCCGTGGAGCCTGTCCGTCCGCAGCCAGAACCCCCCGCGCAGGCCCTGGTCGCACCCGCCCAGGCCCCCGCCCAACCCCCGCCGGTCGTGGTGGATCCCTCGGCTGTCCAGGCCATGCAGGAACAGATGCGGCGCATGCTCTCCGCGCAGGTGCGTCCTGCTGAGACCCAGTTCTGGCTGCGCGGCGACCAGCAGCAACTCGCGCATGGTTCCGTCAGCGGTCCCGCTCCGGCCATGACCGCGCGATCGAGCGCCCCGGCGGCAGCGGTCTCCCCCGCCCTGCATGGCGGGCCGGCGGGCGGCGCGCAACTCGCCTCCGCCTCCCCCGCAGGGGGCACCCAGGCTCCGCAGCGCCTGGCCTCTCCTGCCCCGGGAACGATTCTCTACGCCCGGCTGGTGGGGCGGGTGAACTCCGACGTGCCCGGCCCCGTGATAGGGGAAGTCCTCCAGGGGCCGCTGTCGGGGGCCAGGCTGCTCGGGCAGTTCCAGTTCAGCGAGCGGGGGGTGATCATCAACTTCACCTCGATGACGCTGGGGGTCCGGGACGCGGACGGATCCGAACGCACGGAAACGGCCCGCATACGGGCGGTGGCCGTGGACAGCGCCAACCTCGGGGCGGCGATGGCCACGAGCATCGACCGCCGCATCCTGGAGCGCGTGGCGCTGGGGTTCGCCACCGCCTTCATGCAGGGCCTGGGCACCGCCATCGCGGCCTCCGGTGCCAGCACGACGGTGCTGCCGGGCGGGAGCGTCTCCGTGACCACGCCCACGCTCAACACGACACAGCAGCTCCTGATCGCAGGCGGTGGGGCGGCTGGCAACACGGCGCGGATCATCGAGCAGACCTACGGCCGCCGGCGCACGACGATCGTCGTGGAAGCGGACACGCCGTTCGGGCTACTGTTCCTCGACCAGCAGTCCGGCAACTGAGGGGGGAAAGGCGACATGAGCGGCCGCAAGAACGAGTTCGATGACTTCGACCCCGACGAGGACTTCCCGGAGCCTCCCCCCCTGAAGGACGCGCGCGCCAAGCCCGGGGACTCGGGCGGCTACGACGACATCGCCGAGGAGGACATCGACGAATCGGCGCGCCCCGCATCGGACGGGGGTGACGACGTCGCGGGCGGCGACGCGCCGTCCGAGAAGAGCCTGCTGTCCAGGCTGATCCTGCCCGTGGGCGCGGCTGCCCTCGTCGGGGTGGGTGCGTTGAGCGTCTGGCAGATGGGGATCTTCGGCAGCGGCGGGGAGGATATGGCCGCCGCCCCCGCC